>Ga0316207_10003609_pt1 | contig 14187 bp, 13 predicted proteins | sample 6weekpyrite_MG_FD_204943 | JGI IMG/M metagenome (GOLD analysis project Ga0316207, IMG submission 204943) | Microbial mat bacterial communities from mineral coupon in-situ incubated in ocean water Damariscotta River, Maine, United States -... | ecosystem: Environmental > Aquatic > Marine >... | reverse complement strand
ATCTCATAGGGCACACTCCGGCAGCTTTGGCTTGGCGAATCACTTCACGCCAATTGTGCGTCTTTTCTCTGCCCATACCCTTACGAGCTTATGAAGATTGAAGAGAGGTTCAGAGGTTTTTTGCGGGCAGATTCGTGAGCGCTTGCTGGCGTGGAGGAAAAAACAGAACCCGCCCCCTCATAATCGGCTCACAAATCAACGAAAACATGAGCCGATTAAGCGCTCTAATCGGCTCACAGGCCCCGTTTCACAACAAATTCGCCGAATATGTATCTTCCGGTAGCCAGGCGGCGCGGTGGTGCACGGGCCAGTTGCCGGGTGTGACCACAAACAAATCATAGCGCCAATTCAGCCCCTGAAAGGCAGTATAACGGGCACACCATAAAGACGCCGCCCGGATAATGCGGCCGCGCTGGCGCGACCCGACAGAGCCAATGGCTTCTTCCGCACTGGGCCGGGCCTTGACCTCTATAAAGGCGAGCACTTTTCCGCGCATGGCAATCAGGTCTATTTCGCCCGCTGCCGTGCGCGCCCTTTGATCCAATATCCTGTAACCCTTGGCCCTAAGCCACCATTTGGCAATCCACTCGGCCCGGCGTCCAAGCGCTTCAGCCCTTTGTTTTTTGCCGCTCAAGATTTGCCATCTTTCAGCGCGATGGCCCGGGCATAGACATCGCGCTTGGCCCAGCCTGATTGCTCCGCCACATGGGAGGAGGCCTCCTTGACCCGCATGTCGGTCAAAGCCGCCAGCAAGCCCGCATCAATGCGCGCCTCATCCCAGATATCGTCCGGGGCCGGACCAATAACAATCACCACCTCGCCCTTGGGTGATCCAGCGTCCGCATAATGCGCCGCCAACTCGTCCAGGCTTCCCCGGCGCGCTTCTTCATAAAACTTGGTCAGCTCACGGCACACCGCGGCGGGGCGATCCCCGAAAACCTTGGCCATACTGGCAAGGCTGGCTGGAATGCGCGATGCGCCCTCATAGATCACCAGACTGCCCGGCACAGCTTTATGCTTTTCCAGCCATTTTTCCCGCGCCACGGTTTTTGACGGCGGGAAACCGGCAAATGTGAAGCTGTCCGTGGGAAGGCCCGACACACATAAGGCGGTTAAAACCGCTGATGCACCGGGAATGGCCACCACTGTCTGGCCTTCATCGATCGCCATACGCGCCAGCTTATATCCCGGATCAGAGACCATGGGCGTTCCGGCATCGGAAACCAGGGCGATAATTTTACCCGCTTGCAGCGCCTCTTCTATCTGCGGTCTGACCGTCTCCGCATTATGGTCATGATACGCCTGCAGACTGGCTTTGATGTCATAGGCATCGAGCAATTTTCGGGTCACACGCGTGTCTTCAGCCAGCACCAGATCAGCCGCCGTCAACACGTCCAGCGCCCGCAAGGTGACATCGCGCAGATTACCAATCGGGGTCGCCACCAGATAAAGCCCCGGTTCAAGCGCTTGCCGAGACCTCGAAGTCTGGGTAGTTTCAAATGAAGTTTCTTTGAGTGAGTTTGTCATGATTTCAGATGCAGCATCGCGTATTTGTCGCGCAATACCAAGCCTGACACAAAAATGGAGCGCACGCTTCATCGCTTTCATGGCTGTATCGGCTGTGGCGGCCTGCGGCACGACATCCACACCCCCGCCGCCTCCACCGGTCATTGAAACACCGCCACCGGTGATCGAAACACCGCCCGAAGTGCCGGAAGAGCCGGTAAAGGAAGACATTGTCGGCCTGATCCCGCCGCATATGGAAGGTCGCGATCTGGTCCGTGTGGCTTTGCTCTTGCCCTTTTCCAGTGAAAACTCCGGTGCCCGCTCTGAATCGCTGCGCCTGTTGCGCGCCGCCGAATTGGCCCTGTTTGAACGCGCGGGCAGTAATCTGGTGATGATCCCCAAGGACACACAAGGCACACCCGACGGGGCCAGCGCGGCCACCCTGGCTGTCATCGAAGATGGCGCTGATCTGATAATCGGGCCTCTGTTTGGCTCGTCTGTCAGAGCTGTCGGCGAAATTGCCAGGGAAGCCGACGTGCCAGTGATCGCTTTTTCAACCGATGCCACAACAGCCGGGGACGGTGTTTACCTGCTCAGCTTCCCGCCAGAAATGGAAGTCGCCCGCATTGTTGAATACACCTCACGCCAAGGTGTTGAGCGCTTTGCCTATCTGGGCTCACAAAACCGCTATGGCATGGCCGTCAACAGCGCCCTTCGCGATAATGCTGCAATGAATGCCGCAAGCCTGACCGCTGAAGCCTTCTATACCGGCGATGTTGAAGCCATGTCGCGCGCCGCTTCGCGCTTGGCCGATGGGGTGTTTGAAGAATTATCCGCCGAAGATGCCCGCAAGCTGCGCCAGACTGAATGGGTCCCTGATCCAAACGCTGAATTTCAGGCCGTCTTGCTGCCCGAAGGCGGTGTACGCCTGCGTGCGCTGGGGCCTTTATTGATCAGCAATGCCGTTGATCCGCTGGTCGTTCGCTTTATCGGCACCGGGCTGTGGAATGATGACAGCCTGTTGCGCGAACCCGCCCTGCATGGCGGCTGGTTTGCCGGTCCAGACCGGACTGTTCGTGAGCGTTTTGAAACCGCTTATGAAGCCGCCTATGGCAATGAACCCTCGCGGATTGCCAGCCTGGCCTATGATGCCATGGCGCTGGCCGCCCATCTTGACGGTGGAGAAGAAGGCTATTCACGCGAAGCCCTGGAAGATGAACAGGGCTTTTATGGCGCAGATGGTTTGTTTCGCTTCCTCAGCACAGGACAAATCGAGCGCGGCCTGGCGATCTATGAAATCCGGTCCCGTGGTTTCCGTGAAATAGAACCGGCCCCAGAAAGCTTTGATCCGATCAAAATGTTCTGATCTTCGGCGCTAATCCGGAACCAGTTCGCCTGAAAGCCTGTCAGCAAACAAGCGTCCGCGTGCCGTCAGGGATATCCGGTCACCCGATTGTTGCAGATAGCCTTCATCTCCCAAACGCTTGAGCGCCACTGGATCAACATCCAGACCGGTGGCTTGTCGCAAGACATGCCTGTCCAGACCAGACGATAGCCGCATGCCCATCAAAATCCGCTCGGCCAGCTCATCCTCAACGGACAGTTTTTCTGTCTCCTCCAGACCCGATCCGGTTTTGGCGACCGCCTCTATATAGTCTTTGGGACGAAGCTGGGTGGACAGAGCCTGACGACCGGCTTGTGAAAACCGGCCCAAACGGCCATGGGCTCCCGGCCCAACGCCAATCCAGTCCCCACCTTGCCAGTACAGCCTGTTATGGCGCGACTGGTCCGCCACGCTGCGCGCATGATTGGAGATTTCATAGGCAGGAAACCCGGCCTGCTCGCACACCTCCTGGGTCAGATCAAAAAAGTCCGCCGCCATATCCTCGGGGCTGGCCAAAACCTCGCCGCGCTCAGCCCGTTTGCCAAAGGCGGTTCTGGCTTCAATCGTCAATTGATAGGGCGATATATGACCCACACCAAAGGCCAGGGCCTGCTTTAGTTCGCTCCGCCATTGCATCAGGCTTTGTTCGGCCAGCGCATAGATCAGATCAATCGAGACACGCTCCACCGCGGACTTAGCCGCTTCGATGGAGCGCACGCCCAAAGCCGCATCATGATCGCGGCCAAGCTGTTTCAGGGCACCATCATCAAAGCTCTGCACCCCGACAGACAAGCGATTGATCCCGGCTGAAGCAAAATCGGCATACTGGTCATGGTCCTTGGGATTGGCTTCCAGCCCGATCTCAGCGCCCGCTTCAAAACCCCACAGCTTTTCAGCGTGCGCAATCAGGCGCTCAATCTGCTCCGCACGCATCAGGGAGGGTGTGCCGCCACCAAAATGCAGACTGGCCAGCTTGCGGGAACCCGTTATCTCCCGCCAGCCCGCCATGTCATCCAGAATGGCACCAAGCAGCGCGTCATCATCGCCCTTGGGGCGAAACACATTAAAATCGCAATAGGGGCAAATCCGGGCGCAATAGGGCCAATGGACATACAGACCCAAACTGTTTGCCAAATCACTCACTTTGAAAATTCCGCCTCAACCAGCTTGTCCAGGGCCCGGCCTCGATGGCTGAGGGCGCGCTTTTCCGCCCGGCTCATCTGGGCAAAGCTCCGGGTTTCACCATCCGGCTGGAAAATCGCATCATAACCAAACCCGCCCTCACCGCGCGGAGGCCAGACAATTTGCCCGACCACTTCACCGTGATAGGTTTCAGTTCGTCCATCGGGACAGGCCAGAGCCAACACACAGACAAAACGGGCCGTGCGATCCTCACTGCCACTTTCCAGCAAAGCCTCATGAACCCGCTTCATCGCCCGGTCAAAGTCACGCGGCTCACCGGCCCAGCGCGCCGAAAACACCCCCGGCTCCCCCCCCAGCGCATCCACAGACAGGCCGGAATCATCCCCCAGCGACACGCGCCCCGTCGTCTCACACGCAGCCCGCGCCTTCAGCAGGGCATTTCCGGCATAGGTTTTTTCCGTTTCTTCCGGTTCAGCCAAAGAAATATCAGCAGCCCCCATCAATTGGACGTCAAAACGGGATAAAATCTCCCTCAACTCTTTGATTTTGCCTTCATTATGACTGGCCAAAACCCAGCTTTCATTCCCCATTTTACTATCAATTCCATCCATTTTCATATCGCCTTTCGGAAAATTAATATCGAAAAACGATATTTTTGCTTGCGTTCCAAATTATTTGAGTTTATCGATAAACAACATGGACGGGAGACATCGTCCTTAAAACAAAAAAGACAACGGTAATTGGTTAGATGCAACAGAAAGGAAACAATGAGATGGTCAGGCCCGAAAATAACAATCTGCGGTCAGTCATATCCGTAGTGGTCAATATGAGTCTATTGCTCTCAGTGGCTGCCGGTGCGTTTTACGCCGTCGCCCCGGTGATCGCATGATCGCTGCAATCAGCTGAAGTCGGTTCTGTAAGCGTAAGCTTGCACGAGCCGCCTTCAACTGAAAACAGGGCCTGAAAGGGCTCTGTCCAAGGGAAGGGAAAATCATGAAAGCGCTGGGTCAGGGATCTTTTGCTTCAATAATGAAGCCGGTACTGGATATCGCTTGGTATCTGCTCTGGGCATTGCTGGCATTTGCCTCTTTGGTAATGGTCAGCTCTGTGATCGCCTATGTCATGAATTTCCTGGGCTATACGCCGGGCTTTGCCTCAAACTTGTTTGGAGCGCTTCGAGCCCACGGTATGGCTTTCCCGGTTTTGACTGCTGAACTTGTGGCGCTTTTGGTCATTACTGACCGTTTGCGCAGAATATTTGCCACCCTGATCTCGGGTGATCCCTTCGTGCCGGAAAATGCTGGCCATTTGCGGATTATCGCCATCGCGATCGGTGTCTATCAAATATTCAGGCAAGCTACACTAGGCATTATCGCTCTTGCCATGACCGTGATAGGTCAACCCATCGAAGGGGGAGCAAGTGTGGAATTAAGTCCGGATATTGAGTTGGGAGCCTGGTTTGCTGTCGCGACCATGCTGATATTTGCGGAAGTTTTCCGTGAAGGCGCGAAAATGCGCCAAGAACAAAAATTGACGATTTAGGAGGACGCAAACCATGCCCATTCGCGTCACCCTGGATAGAATGCTTCTCGATCGCCGCATGTCGCTCACTGAATTGTGCGACCGGGTCGGGATCACCATGGCCAACCTGTCCATTCTCAAGACAGGCAAGGCCAAAGCGGTACGCTTCTCCACACTGGAGGCGCTGTGCCGGGAGCTTGATTGTCAGCCCGGAGAATTGCTGACATTTGATGACGATGAAGATGAGGCCCAAAACGCAGCCGAATAGGCGCGACCTGAAAAGGAAGTCGGGGCCACAAAAGACGCCCACCTGAACAGGTGGTCGGAACAGACGGCGGGAGCGGGTCCACACGGGATGCCCCTTCCCTGGAGCTCGTGCGGGCCACTTTCAGCCCCCCAGCGCGCCCCCGCCGTCTGCCTTTTCTCTACAGGAAAAGTCCTGACCAGATTTGATCAGGCTTTCAATGCAGAGTTCTGGGCCTTGCACAAATCCACAACACCCGCTTTTGCCAAGGCAAACAATTCCGTGAACGCCGCTTCCGGTATCGGGCGGTCCTCAGCCGTTGCCTGAATTTCCACAATAGCGCCATCTGCGCCAAGAACAAAATTGGCATCCGCCTCAGCCCGGCTGTCTTCCTCGTATTCAAGGTCCAGACGCGTCTCGCCATCAACCACACCACAGGACACAGCAGCCAATTGGCCATAAACCGGGTCTGTTTTGAGAAGGCCTTCTTCCATCAAATAATTGGTCGCCATTTTCAGCGCCACCCAGGCTCCGGTAATCGCCGCCGTACGGGTTCCGCCATCAGCCTGCAACACATCACAATCAACCGTGATCTGGCGCTCACCCAGCGCCTTAAGATCAACAACGGCACGCAAAGAGCGCCCGATCAGACGCTGGATTTCCTGGGTCCGGCCCGATTGCTTGCCTGAAGCCGCTTCCCGGCGTGACCTTGTATGGGTGGCGCGCGGCAACATACCGTATTCAGCCGTCACCCAGCCCTTGCCACCACCGCGCAGCCACGGCGGCACATTGTTTTCAATACTGGCTGCACACAAAACATGCGTACCGCCAAATTTGGCCAAACAAGACCCCTCGGCATAAATCGAAGCACCGGGCTCCAGGATGATGTCACGCATTGCATCACGCGCACGTCCATACGGTCTCATAGGCAAACTCCCAATAATGTGAGTGCCGCTCCTACCCCTCATCTGGCTTGCCTTCAAGCGTGTGTACCGGAGCCCCATCTTCAAACAGCAATTGATCCAAGCGCCATCCATGCTTAAGTGGGGGTTATGGGCCAATTACCGCCAACATCCGGATTACAGGCGCTCGATGAGCGCATGCGCGCGATTTTCCGTGAAATCGTCGAAGGCTATCTGTCGACGGGTGCGCCTGTAGGTTCGCGCACCTTATCGCAAAACCGCAAGCTGGATTTATCCCCCGCCTCCATCCGCAACACCATGGCCGACTTGTCGGATATGGGGCTCTTGTCCGCCTCCCATTCCAGCGCCGGACGCATGCCCACCCATGCCGGGCTGCGCCTGTTTGTCGATGGCCTGCTTCAAATCGGTGAGCTGAGCCAGGATGAAAGACAATCCATTGAAGGCCATGTCGGAGCCTCCGGACGGCACATGAAGGACTTGCTGGGCGAAGCCTCCTCTCTTCTGGGCGGCCTGGCTGGCGGCGCTGGCCTTGTCGTCACCCCCAAACGAGAAGCGCCCTTGCGCCATGTCGAATTTGTCCCGCTTTCAAGCGTGGAAGCCTTGGCCATTCTGGTTTTTGCCGACGGCTCGGTTGAAAATCGCCTGATGAAACCGCCGGAAGGTGTATTACCCGCCACCTTGATTGAGGCTGGCAATTATTTGTCGACCCGGCTCAAGGGCCGCTCCCTCGATGAAGCTCGAAAAGACATCGAAACAGAGCTCTCTGAAAAGCGCGCCCAACTCGACAGCGCCACCGAAGCCCTGGTCAAATCCGGCTTGGCAGAATGGGGCGGCGGCGAGGACAGGGCCCTGATTGTGCGCGGACAAGCCCGCCTGCTGGAAAATCTGGACGCCGCCGACGATCTGGAACGCATACGACATCTTTTTGAAGACCTTGAGCAAAAACAAGACCTTATTTCCCTGATGGACAAAGCCCAGGAGGGCGAAGGCGTCAGACTTTTCATTGGCGCTGAAAATCCGCTGTTCAGCCTGTCGGGTTCAAGTGTAATTGTTGCGCCTTATATGAATAGTGAGCAGGAAATTGTCGGGGCCGTCGGTGTTATTGGTCCAACACGTTTGAACTATGCCCGGGTTATCCCTCTCGTCGATTATACAGCGCGCATCGTAGGCCAGATACTGGACGGCCAACGATCCTGAAGAGCAAAAGAACATGAACGATACAGAAAACACGCCACCAGCCGAAAACGAAGCGCTGGAAAATGCCGCCAATGAGGAAGCTCCTGAGGCGGCCGTCGAAGAAACACCGGAAGACCGCATCGAGGTCTTGGGCACCCAGCTTGACGATTTGCGTGATCGCCTGCTGCGCGCCGTCGCCGATGCCGACAACACCCGCAAACGCGCCGACAAAGAAGTCAAAGATACACGCGATTATGCCGTCAGCAGCTTTGCCAAAGACATGCTGGATGTGGCTGACAATCTGTCTCGCGCCCTGGCCACGGTCGATGAAACAGCCATGGCGGACGCGCCGGAAGAGTTTAAAAACCTGGTCGATGGTGTCGCCATGACAGAGCGGGTTCTGGTTTCCAAAATGGAACGTCACGGCGTCAAAAAAATCGACCCGCAGCCGGGAGAGAGCTTTGATCCGCATGTCCATCAGGCTGTCGCTCAAATCCCGTCTGATCAGCCCTCAGGCAAAATTGCCTCGATGATGCAGACCGGTTTTGTCATTGGCTCACGCACCTTGCGCGCCGCAATGGTCGCAGTCTCTTCCGGACCTGCGGCAGATGATACGCCCACACCCGGCGATACCGGCAGCAATCTCGACATGAAAGCCTGATAGGGGGCGATTCAAAGTTATGAAATACTGGGGCCCGCTTCGTCTTCCTCCGTTTACGGGGGAAGTGGGCGGCGCATGCCGATCGATGGGGGTGTGAAAAAAGAACCCCCTCCTTCTTGGACTTCGTCCAATTCACCTCCCCCATAAATGGAGGAGGACATATGTTGTTTCTTTTACGCTGCTCAAAACCGTTCTGCACAAACTACCCAGAAGGAAATTCACCCGTTTCCACGTTTGGGTAAAGCTGCAATGTCCTTGACTCACAACCCCTGACACAGCTTCTATTCTTCACAGATTACGCGCCCGATTATTCGGACTTGTATGGAGGATAGACATGTATTCCGCAGCCTGGGTTACATTGAAAAACAATATTGTCTTTATTATTGCCCAATCGGGGGGGCGTGGAAGCGTGGCTGATCATGATGCGTTTTCCACTCATATGGATTTTCCGCCAGAGGGGGTAAAATTGGGCGCAGCAGTTCGACAGGCCCTGGAAGCCAGCCGTTTTCTCGACTATGAAACAATGGACGTGAACAAGATCAGAAAGTTCATGTATGAGGAAGCCCAAGAGCGGGATAAGGTTTTTCTGAAACAGGCCATGCAGCTGACTGGAACCAAAACAGAGGGCAGCTTCAATCGTGGCTCCAAAGCCTGCAGTATTGACCGAGTTGATGACCAGTTTGTGATAAAACCGACTATGGACGGCAGGGGAAGTTGGGGCAAACACCAACCCACTGAAGACGATATGCGTTATTTTCCTGTCGGGGCGTCTGATGAAGAGATACAAACGGCTGTGATCGAAGCCTTGGAACGCTCGAAATAGGCAAGGAAATGTCGCTTTACTTCCCCGGTTGATTTTACTCGTTTTCCCTTCCTGTGCCTTGAAAACAGTTCTCCTTGTCACCCCAGCCGGATACCCCGCGAAGGCGGGATGAAGAGCAGGGGCCCAGTATATTTCTCTCTAGGTCCCGGACTTTCGCCCGGTCTGAAACCGGGCATTCATCCGGGATGACATGCTACTCATTCCCAATATTCCAATTCCCCGGAATTCGCTGTGCGCCTCCGGGAAAATATCTGCCAGACACCCCTCGTCACAAACGCCGGACTGATCCATCATGACCACAGGTTTGATGGAAGGATAAACACAATGGGTCTGCCAGACTGGGCCATGGACGCCATGTCCATACTGACGCAGCTCTTTATCCTCGCCATCGGGGCCTTTGTCCTGTTTCTGGTCCTGACCTATATTGTCGACGCTTCCCAATCCAAAGACGCCATCAGGCGCAATTATCCCATTGTTGGCCGCTTTCGCAGCCTGTTTTCCAATCTGGGTGAGTTTTTCCGCCAATATTTCTTTGCCATGGACCGCGAGGAGCTTCCCTTCAACCGGGCCGAACGCGACTGGGTTTATCGCTCCTCCCGGGGCAAGGGCGGCACTATTCCCTTTGGCTCGACCAAACCGCTGGGCCCCGTTGGCACCGCCATCTTTTCCAATTGCCCGTTTCCGGTGTTGGAAGATGATGCCGCCAAAACCAGGCCGGTTCGCATCGGACCGCACACGCGCGAACCCTATGACGCCCCGTCCTTTTTCAATATTTCCGGCATGAGCTATGGGGCCCTGTCCAAACCGGCGGTTCGGGCCCTGTCCCTGGGGGCGGCCAAATCTGATATCTGGCTCAACACCGGAGAAGGCGGCCTGTCCCCCATGCATCTGGAAGGTGGCTGTGATCTGGTTTTCCAGATCGGTACGGCGCTGTATGGCGTGCGCGATGAAAACGGACATTTGTGCGATGAAAAACTGCGTGAAATAGCCGGGCACAAACAAGTTCGCATGTTTGAATTAAAGCTCGCCCAGGGAGCCAAGCCGGGCAAAGGCGGTATTTTGCCTGCCAGCAAAGTCAGCCAGGAAGTGGCCGATATTCGCGGCATCGAAGCCGGGATCGCATCAATATCTCCAAACCGGCACCCGGATATTGATAGCGTCGGCGAACTGCTCGACAAGATCAGCCATATCCGCGAAATCACCGGCAAACCCGTCGGCTTCAAAACCGTCATCGGGGCCTATGGCTGGCTCAATGAGCTTTGCACTGAGATCAAACGGCGCGGCGAAGAGCATGCGCCTGACTTTATCACCATTGATGGCGGTGATGGCGGCACGGGAGCCGCGCCGATGGCCCTGATGGACAATGTGGGCCTGCCGGTGCGTGAAGCCTTGCCGGTCCTGGTTGATATCTTGAACCGGCACGGTCTGAGGGGCCGCATTCGCGTTATTGCCTCAGGCAAATTGATCATTCCGGGTACCGCCGCCTGGGCGCTGGCCGCCGGGGCTGATTTTATCCAGAGCGGGCGCGGCTTCATGTTTTCACTGGGCTGTATCCAGGCCCTGAAATGTCACAAAAACACCTGCCCTACCGGCATCACCACGCACAAAAAAAGCCTGCAACGCGGGCTGGTCGTGCGGGACAAATCCGACAAAGTCGCCCGATACGCCCAGACCATCCGCAAGCATGTCGAGATGATCGCCCATTCCTGCGGTGTTGCCGAACCGCGCGGGCTAAAGCGCAAACATGTCCGCATTGTTCAAGAAGACGGCCGCTCCGTGCCGATGTGCGATATGAACTTTCTACCCGAAAACGAACGCGATTGATGGGGAGCCCCCTCGCCCCGCTTGAGCGGGGAGAGGGTGCCGCACAGCGGCGGGTGAGGGGTGTCGATGACAAAGCTCTGTTCTGCAAAACCCCTCATCCCCCCTCCGGGGACCTTCTCCCCATACATGGGGCGAAGGGGTTAAACGCCCACACCACCCATTTATTTATTTTGATGGAAAGGCGCTCAAGCCACATTCACCCGGCGCAGGGTCAGATTGATCCGGCCGCCGCCGGGGAAGTAATTTTCCGGCAATAAAGTCGATGTCGCCGGATATAGCCGGTCCACACCGTGATAACAGCGCCGCGACGCCCCGCCCAACACCACCACATCTCCCGATGAAACCACGATCGATCCGGTCTTGCCCTTGCGTTCGGGCCCGCCGATGCGAAAGCGCGCCTTATCCCCCAAGGAGACCGACACCACAGCCGCATCCGTGGCTTGCTCGTCAAAATCGACATGCAGGCCCATTTTGCTGTCGGGCCCATACCAATTGATCAGGCACGCCTCTGCCGGAACGGGATAATCCGCAAGCTCAGACCACAAATGCCGTAAAACATCCGGCATATCAGGCCATTTAACGCCCGTTTCCGGATGACGCGCCTCATAGCGATAGCCCTTGTCTTTATCTGTCACCCAACCCAAAGAGCCAAAATTGCTCATCTTGACCGATAAGGGCTGGCCGGTGCGCGGCATACAGGGTCGCCAGAACGGCGCTTGTTCTACAGCCTCAATAACCGCCTCAATCAGCTCTGTCTGGGCCTTGCGATCAAAATATCCGGGCAGGTAACGAAACCCGTCGGGGAGGCTAAAACGATCCGTCATGCCGTCTCTTTTGTCCCAGCCTGCCGCACTAATCCACCCGTTTTATGGGGATAATGAAGCGCCTCACACCTCATGATCGCGGCAACACACCCGTATTTGCAATGCCCATAACGATTTTTCTCCAACAAAGTTCAAAATATCCTGATGTTCTGTCGGACATTCTTTTTGTTTGATATCAACACCTTACCGTCGCGATCATAACATATGCGTATTTGACGTATGCATCCGCGCTGAACAAGCCCTTGCGTGAGTTGGATTCCCTACCTAAATCGCGTGCCAAGGCGGGTTTGTCCCGCAATCTAACCATACGGCACGTGTCGGCATCACGGCCAAAACTTGAAATGCCGGCGGGGGGCTGGCCAACACGATCAAAGTGCTTCTTTGCAAGGCTTTGATCGACAGCGTCAGTCCCGCCGAACAAACGGAGAAAAGACATATGAGCAAGGTCATCGGCATTGACTTGGGTACCACAAACTCTTGCGTCGCGGTCATGGAAGGCGGCAAGCCAAAAGTTATCGAAAACGCGGAAGGGGCACGCACCACACCGTCCGCTGTTGCTTTCACCGAAGACGGCGAGCGCCTGATCGGTCAGCCGGCCAAGCGCCAGGCCGTGACCAATCCGGATTTCACCTTCCACGCCATCAAGCGCCTGATCGGCCGCTCCATGGATGACCCGACGGTCAAAAAAGACATCGACATGGTGCCTTACAAGATCGTCCCGTCTGACAATAATGATGCCTGGGTTCAAGGCCGCGACAAGAAATACGCGCCTTCTGAAGTCTCCGCCTTCATCCTGCAAAAGATGAAAGAAACTGCCGAAGCTTATCTCGGTCAGGGCGTTGAGCAGGCCGTTATCACGGTTCCCGCTTACTTTGATGACCATCAGCGTCAGGCCACCAAGGATGCAGGCAAGATTGCCGGTCTGGAAGTTCTGCGCATCATCAATGAGCCAACGGCTGCGGCTCTGGCTTACGGTCTTGAGAAAAACGAAGGCAAAACCATCGTCGTCTACGATCTCGGCGGCGGTACTTTTGATGTCTCCGTTCTGGAAATTGGCGATGGCGTCTTTGAAGTGAAAGCCACCAATGGCGACACCTTCCTCGGCGGTGAAGACTTTGACATGCGCATCGTTGCTTATCTCGCTGATGAGTTCAAAAAAGAGAACGGCATTGATCTTCGCAAAGACAAGCTGGCCCTCCAGCGTCTGAAAGAAGAAGCAGAAAAAGCCAAGAAAGAGCTGTCTTCAGCCTCTTCCTATGAAGTCAATCTGCCCTTCATCACAGCCGATGCCTCCGGCCCAAAACACCTGACCATCAAGCTTTCCCGCGCCAAGCTGGAAGCTCTGGTCGAGGATCTGGTCAAGCGCACACTCGATCCGTGCAAGAAGGCCATCAAGGACGCCGGACTGAACCCGTCCGACATTGAAGATGTGGTTCTCGTTGGCGGCATGACCCGCATGCCGAAAGTTCAGGAAGTGGTTCAAAAATTCTTTGGCCAAGAGCCTCACAAGGGTGTGAACCCCGATGAAGTTGTTGCCATGGGTGCCGCCATTCAGGCCGGTGTCCTGCAGGGCGACGTCAAAGACGTTCTCTTGCTCGACGTGACACCTCTGTCCCTGGGTATCGAAACCCTGGGCGGCGTCTTCACCCGTCTGATCGAGCGCAACACCACGATCCCGACGAAAAAATCCCAGGTCTTCTCAACAGCTGACGACAATCAGACTGCCGTGACCATTCGCGTCGCTCAGGGTGAACGTGAAATGGCCGCCGACAACAAATTGCTCGGCCAGTTCGATCTCATGGGTATTCCACCATCACCGCGCGGCCTGCCGCAGATTGAAGTGACCTTCGATATTGATGCCAACGGCATCGTCAATGTCTCGGCCAAGGACAAGGCTACCGGCAAGGAACAGGCGATCAAGATCCAGGCTTCTGGTGGATTGTCTGACGACGATATCGACGAAATGGTCAAGGACGCCGAAGCCAATGCCGACGCTGACAAGCAGGCCCGCGAACTGGTCGAGGCGAAAAATGGCGCAGAAGCCATGGTTCACCAGACCGAGCAGCAGCTTGAAGAGTTTGGCGACAAGGTTCCGGCTGCCGACAAGGAAGCCATTGAAGCTGCTCTGACCGAACTTAAAGAGGTCAAGGACGGTGAA
>Ga0316207_10003608_pt1 | contig 14189 bp, 14 predicted proteins | sample 6weekpyrite_MG_FD_204943 | JGI IMG/M metagenome (GOLD analysis project Ga0316207, IMG submission 204943) | Microbial mat bacterial communities from mineral coupon in-situ incubated in ocean water Damariscotta River, Maine, United States -... | ecosystem: Environmental > Aquatic > Marine >... | reverse complement strand
AATGCGACCGATCCTTTCTGAATTTCCAGTTGCCCACCCAGAATCCAGAGCATCAACAAGTTGAAGGTAATATGCATCACATTAAAGTGAATAAAATCCGGGCTCAACAAGCGCCAAATTTCACCCTTGGCAAAGGTCTCCAACAGACCTTGAAGGCGCCCATCGAACGAGGATAAATCTGCATCAAGCTGAAAGGGATCAACAATTAGCAGCATTCGCAGTATCGGCCCGCCTTGCCCAAAATCACTTAAGGCCGCAACCAGTATACTGAAAAAAATCAACACAAAGATCAATGGTGCTTGTGCGGGGGTCGCTCGAGGATAAAGTGCAACCGGCGCAGGCTTAAACGTACCCCGCTCAGACAAATGCTGATGCAACTGTTTCTGAATCTCTTCTCTAAAGTGAGGGTCATCAAGATAACGTTGCAAGGCAGACTCGACTTGAAATTTAAGCCGGTCATCGGCCATAAAAACAACTTGCTTGCCTTGCTCCTCGGTAATTCGATGCACATACCCCTGAGCCGTTAGCCAGCGGCTAAAATGTGACAAATCTGCATTCAACGGGGCATCTGCAACCTTGATCATACTTTTTCAACATCTACCCAGATAAACTTATCACGATCCAGCCGAATTTCATCATCCATACGATAGGCGACCATACGGCCATACTTCACGGCACTGTAATCAAGGCAGACAATATTGGATTTGATTGTTTCTGGAAATCCAGACATCCAGTAATGTCCGACAAACACAGGTGGCTCACTCTCGGGATAGCTGAGCAACTGCTGTTTTTCAATCGCGGATAAAGTACGCTGCGCCATTTCCGGTGGCAAAGGATCAGGCTGAAAAACCACATCACTATAGCGTCGCGGACGCTCACTCCAGAACTTTGTTCGAAACATTTTCCGCACCAGACCATCCTGACCCAAAATCGTTTCGCCCTGGGGTAATTCCAGCGCCGTACCTCGCGTTAATTTATCAATGACCCGACCAGCAAAAGAGCTGAGATCGGAAGATTCGTGTAAAAAATCCTCATCAATACAATGGCTTGGGTATCGTTCGCTAAATCGAGTAATGGTCTCGGCATCCCAACACGCATGTACCACCCGAAAGCTTTCTTTCTCTATAAAAAGTGGAATATCGCGAAACCAGGCGAGAAATGCCTGCCATTCCCCGGCATGCTCATGAAACTGTTCCAGCGTCTCTCTGATCATCCGGTGATGTCTCGCGTTGTGCTCCCTAAGATACTGTTTTCCTGAGCCTTCTCGACCTTTAGTGCAATAGCACATGGCGTTGTACTCATGATTCCCAAGCACAATTTCAGCCTGGCCTTGATCAACCATATCTTTAACGATGTGCAGAGATTCTCTGATGCGTGGCCCGCGGTCAACAATATCGCCTATAAAAACTACCTTTCGTCTTGGATGACGATAACAGCCTTTGATATGTTGATAATCCATTTTTTTCAGCAAGCTTACGAGTGATTGAGCACAGCCATGCACGTCACCGATCAAATCATAACCCTGAACGACTTTGGTTTTGATCAATCTCATTCAACTCAACTGTTTAAAAGATTACTGGCCCATCCCAACTTCTCACGGCAGGTGCCATAAAAATTATGTGACGTAGGGTGGATAAGCCTGACTTTATGTGGCTTTTTGGTGATGCTGACCGAGTCTCCCGGCGCAACAGGAATATGATGCTGACCATCACAGGTCACATGAGGGTATATTTCATTACCTTCGCCAATGACAATTTTAATTTCACTTTTTCCATCAACGACAATCGGGCGACTACTCAACGTATGTGGAAACATGGGCACCAGCGAAATAGCATCCAGACTCGGGTGCAATAAAGGGCCTCCCGCAGACAGGGAATACGCAGTGGAGCCGGTCGGCGTTGAAACAATCAAACCATCTGAGCGCTGGCTGTAGACAAAATGCCCTTCAATAAATAAATCAAAACCAATCATACGAATCGATTTTCCCGGATGTAATACGATGTCATTGAGCCCGCAGCCGAAACCGATTGGCTCGCCTTTACGTTTCACATGCACATCCAACAAAAAACGTCGTTCCTGAATATACTTACCAGACAAGACTTCCGTTATTTTGCCCTCCAGTTCATCCGGTGAGATATCCGTCAGGAAGCCCAGTTTGCCCCGGTTAACACCTAATAACGGCACATCTGACTTGGCCAGTTCACGCGCCGCTCCCAGCAGACTGCCATCGCCACCCACAACAATCACCAGATCGCAGACTTCACCCATCATTTTGACACTGGAAACTTGTAAACCGTGTCCAGGAATCAATGAGGCGATGCCTTCTTCAATAATGAGATGGTAACCTTCATTAATCAGGAATTTTCGGAGCTTCCGCAGTGTGTCAACCACCTGCCCGCTACCCATTCGGCCAATCAAGCCAATATTGCGAAAGTTGTCCATATATAAGTCAATACCTTATTATTCGAAAAAACTTTGAAGCGTGTCATCTTACCAGAATCCTGAAGCAACTACCCGGCGACGTTTTCTACTTGTATTGGAGCCTTTTACAAAACTCTGAGTGGATAAGCTGCAATCCCTCATTGGTAAGGGGCTGTCTGGTATCAAGCGTCTACTCTATTTCTTCAGGGCGATGCGCTTCGCAGACATCACTGATGCCAGGCTCGAACTCGCTGGGAACACTAATTTTTTCGACGGACTGATGGCACTCCTGACCTGAGTCCGACACATGCCGACATAGCGGGCTTTCAAAATGCGCCAACCAGCGTCGATAGTGGTCCTCGGTAACAAAACACTTTCCTGCGACAAAGGCTGTGGGGTTATCTGCATAGTCATGAATCTCAAACGAAGTCATGGTGATATGACCTGCGCCGGGATGATAGGCGACATAAACCACTTCCAGTTTCTTGAGCTTTTCGATAATCGAATCACCACCACCGCCTGCAGTCTCTTTGAGTTCTTCAAGTTCCGCTTTAAGCTGCTCCTCTCGCTCATCTCGAACGGCAAGATCGAGATCGCGGCGATCTAATTGCTCAGTCAGTAATACAATTTCTGCCTCCATTTTCTGTCGCTCAAGCTGCTCTCGCTCTCCGGCAGATGCAGTTTTCAACTTTGCTTCCAATGCAGACATCAGTTTTTGCTGGCCTGATACCTTATCTTGCAGGTCTATATACTGCTCATTTCGCGACGATAATCGTGCTTGCAGCTTCTCATTAGTGACTTTGAACTGCTCAATCGTTTGCTGTAATTTCTGAATTTCATTTTTATAGGCATGAATCACAATACGATGTTCGCGATCTGAACTATCCGCCGTATATTCGCGATTGGATTCCAGCGTACGAATACGCAAACGCTGCTCTTTTAACAAACGTGCCAGTTTGTTGCGCTTGTCAGTATCCGTCAGAGCATCCAGATCGACCTCCGCAGGCCCGCCTTTACCGACCGTCAACATCGGGATATCATCAATCGGCGTTGCAAAATCAAACCTTAGCCGATTCTCCTCTACCGCTTTTTTAATCAACAGAAAATCATTGGAGCCAGGCGTCATATCTGGATCCCACAAATCATTTTGGTGCCAATTAATGGCACACTGACCGCGACAAGCCAGGCGAATAGGGCCGCCACCAAGGTCTGGGCCGCTGCCACTGATACCTGACAAACGCTCAACCGGAACATTCCAGCTCACATCTGCGATACCCTTTTCATCAAAATAGAGCAAAAAGAACACTGCTGCTTCCACCTTTCCAGCCTCGCCAATCACGACATAGACCGCTTTTGCCTCTTCATCAGCGTAGTCAGGTAAAGCCACCAGGCCATCAAGCAATGCTTCAAATTCCGAGAACAACATATGCCGAGTCACTTCATTGTTTCCAATAAAGAAGACGGCAACATGTGAGCCTGATTCCCGGTTTGCCATAACCACCTCTATCAAATAAATCGATTAATTTTACCAACATAAACCAAGTCTAGTTGATTCAGAAAGAAGCACACGCTTTCGTCAGCAAGATAGTGAAACGAATGTCTCAAAATTATCTTTTTGACAATTTTTCTGAAGTGGCGGGGAAGAACGTCCCCTTTGCCAGAAAGTGCCGAATTTGATATTGAGTCTCGCGATTGAAGCGCATCATCGCGTGCCCGCTATTCACGAGCACAAAATCATCCATTTCAGCGAGTCGCATACTTTGCACCGATACCGTTCCATCATTCGGCGTTGGCAGCCAGCTTTCCGGCCACAAGCTCCAGTTTCGATAAGCCGCAATCACCCCGACAGGCTCTTCAATTTCCTTTAACCGAGGAATAATACCGTTTCGCTTCTGTGATAAAGAAATACCAGCTGGCCCCACAATCCATTTGTACCACCAGCTATCGCCAAATTTTTCGCTTAGCTCTGAACCTTGATTAGGAGGACTTAACATCACGACTTTGCCACCCTTCGGCAGGCGTTTTGTCTGCAAATATTGACGGGCCAGAATTCCACCCATCGAATGTGTCACCAGATGAATATGTTTTGCTCCTTTTTCCCGGCATTCGTTTAGGCCATCAGACAGGTGTCGCTCAGCCAGCACGGGGATTTCCAATTGAGTTGATGGATAGTCGATACTCACGGTGTCATAGCCATGCTCTTCCAGGTCACTTGCAATACTATTCATAGCAAAACCGCTACGCCACAGACCGTGCACCAGAACCACACACTCGTTTAAGGGGCGAAGCGCTATCGCGTGACTGAATCGAGCAGAACTCACGCTGCAACTAGATATAAGCAAGGCCGACAATAAATACACTGACAATCTAAGCATGGGGAACATAATTTGGTACGTCTCTAGAGCCTTTTGCAAGAGGCTCTCTATTAACAGATACGGCACAGTATCTCAGTGAAATTAGTTTCTGTGCAATCAAACTATGGTTGATTTGGCACGGCCCCGTTCTGCTGTAACTTTAATATCAGTTTTGATAAAGCACTGGACAGCTCACTCACCACCATTTCATCACGGTCAATCACCAGCCAGCGAGTACGCTGATTACCTGGATGGTAAATCCAGCAGGCTAATTCTGCTATCGAACATTCATGACGCAAATACGGGTCCAACCCAAGTACGCTCAGCTTGCTCATTGTTAACACCGGCACGCCATTGCTATGAGTTTTCTCTTGAACGACAAGGCTCCGATCATTCACCGAGAACACATAATTTGTTCCGGTTTGTGAATTCGCTTTTTTAACGCGCGAGCCGGTATAACCATGCGCAGACAACAAGCTGTTTATCTGCATCACCAGTGCCTTGACCGGATCATCGGTCAGATACAGCGCTTGAAGTGATTGAATATACCCATCGCGTTCTGAGCCAACAATACTAGACTGTTTTTCGATCTTGTTGTTAGGGGTATCGACACTCTCGCTTTGAGCCAAGAGTTCATCAAGACGCGTAATGAGTTTTAATGCTTCAATATAGAATTTTCCAGATTGCCCGACGTCCACGACATACCTTTCGATACTCTTCAACGCGTCACCTGACTGATTTTGTTGCGCCAGTACCAGGCCATTAAAATAATAAAATTCATCGGGCAAGCGAACCTTAAGATTCGTCAAAGACTGTAGCTGAGCCTGAGCTTTTCCCCACTGCTCTTCTTCAACGGACGATTCTACTGCTAGCATTAACCGAACAATTTCATGCTCGGGGGGCAAATCACTGGCAAACAATGAGATGCTTTTTAGGAACAGTAAAAATACCAATAATCTAGCCATGAAAGTAGTCTTGAAGGTTGCCTGTTATATTCCGGAACAAGAGGAGCCCTACCATAAAAACAGAAATGACCCTGACGGGCCACTTCTGTTTTTATCTATTTTGACAGCTAAGTCTCAAGCGATCTTCATGACGAAGAACTCAAGTTTACTGATTAGCGGCGGATTCGCTAAGAAGCACACACCAACTTTGCTTCATCAAGCATCGCATGAACAACCTTATCAGTCATTACCTTTTCCGTCTTACGTCCTGTTTCACCAGCCGCAGAAGGCATCACAGTAATGATAGAGTCTTCCTCAATTTCTTTTTCGACAGCGACTTTCTCAACAGATTCTTTTTCCATAAACAACGGAGAAACCGGAGCTTTATACGCCTGAATATCTACATGGGTATCGTCAGTACCGGCGAAAAAACCGCCAATATAGTCATTCAATATTGCTTCTGAACCACCAATTGCAGACTTTTCTACCAAGACAGGAGAATGAGAGTTGACCGGCTGAGGTTTTCTATATCGTGAAGGCGGCACATATGCGCGATAACACCGAACGACTTGAAACAGCAGCAGCAATACCAGCAAGGCCGTGATGCCTTCCAGTATGTGTATAAACGTATTCATGAACATCATTTTCCCTTTCCGATAAGGACCGACTAATAGCCCGTCTAACCCGCTCGTTCAACAACATCTTCATGCGATTTTATGGCTAGATCAGGCCAGAAAACACACAAAAACATCATTGATTATTCGTTTTTATGTCAGGTTGATACTAGTGATGATTAAATTATACGTTCGCGATCTTATCAAAACGTGAACTAATGGTCATTTTAAAAAGAGATTTTTTTTCATTAATTTTCAAAAAAAACTTGCTTTATTATTTCCATTACCGATTCACCGACTTAGATAAACAAGTTTGAAAATACTTAAACTAGCGGTAACAATTTTTTTAGGTATTGCCGGGTACCGGGTCGCTGTCAACGTCACCGACCGTTTCTTGTTCAAGTCCCGAGGGCGGCATTTCATTCTGGATGGCCGTCACTTCAAGCCGATCCATCTCGATGTCGGAATGAATCGCTTGTATTGCGGGCATCGATTTCGTCACTTTATTTGACAGTCGATTGAAGCGTTCAATTTTTCCATGCAAGCCCTGCTGCCCCGCGAGCGCGACCACCGCGTTGTTATACTGCTTGCCCACCGTCTGTATCGAACCACCCAGTTTATGCAAGCGCTCGGCAAGTAAACACACCTGATTGTAAACTTCTCCGGCGCGATCGCTAATCTCTCTCGCTTCAGCGTTACTCTGTTCGACCATCCACAAGTTCACCACCGTTCTGAGTATTGGCATCAGCGTGGTATGAGACACCAGAATGACACCTTTTTGATAGCCGTAGTTGTATAGCTCTTTACTGTGTCGCATCGCTTCTATGTAAGCCGGCTCAATCGGCATAAACATCAACACGAAACTGGGACTGTGAATACCTATCAGATTCGTGTAATCCTTGGCGGCCAGTCCATCGATATGATTTTTGATCGCTTTGGCATGCGCATCAAGGGCGGAGTTTAACTCGGCGTCTGTTTCTGCCGAAATCGCACAATCGTAGTCCACCAGAGAGACTTTGCTATCAATGACAATATGCTTGTCGTCCGGCAGCTTGACCACAAAATCAGGAAAATTATTTTTACCTGTCGAGTCTTTAAAATGTGCCTGACTTTGGTAATGGTCGTCCTTTATCAGACCGGCCAACTGAAGCGTTTTCTCCAGTTGAACCTCACCCCATGAACCAAGCTTTTTCTTGTCGCCTTTGAGGGCTTCGGTCAGATTTTTCGCATCGGTGGTCATGTCCTGATTTAACTTCCGTAGCTGCTCCAGCTCTTTCTTTAGGCTACCCGCCGACTCGTTATTTTCTTTGTGAATACCATCAACCCGGTTTCTGAAGTCGCTAATTTGCTCTCGAAAGGGTTTCAACAAACCCTCAAGTGATTCCTTACTACTATGCGTGAACGTTTTCCCTTTCTCTTCGAATATTCGATTGGCAAGATTTTCAAACTCTTTTTGTAATACCTTTTTTTGCTCTGAGAATTGCGCCAATTGCACCTGGTGCTGTTTATCTCGTTCACTCAAGGACGTGCTTAGCCGAGCGTGTTTCTCGGTCAAAATCAGATAATCCTGCTGTCGCTGTGCCACCTGTGCCTGCGCGGATCCTAATTGCGTTGTCAGTTCATCCCGGGACTTTTCGAGTACTTCGATCTGAATTTGCTGCAACTCCCGTTGTTTCTCAAGTAAGGCCTGCACTTTATGTTGCTCAAGCTCTGACACTCGTAAGCGCCCTTCGAGTTGCGCAACATGCTGCCGACTGGTCTCGAGTTCCGTTTTTAGCAGCCCGGCCTTCGCAACAAACCGCCTCGCCCAAAAAAACACCGCGACCAGTGGTGCCAGCACCCCTATCAAAACCAACCACTGATTCGCCTCTATCACTCTTTAGCCCCAATCACTCTCACGACCTCATTTTATGCACTGACACGCCGATCCAGTTCGTCAATTGTTCGCGCCATTAATTCATGTGTTGTCGATCTTAATTCAGATAAATCATGCTTTCCAAGCAATTCTGTTTCAATTGGCGGTAACACCTTCAAAATAACGGTTCCGGCTCGCCACTTTCCCAAATCAATTTTGCCTGGATAGGTACTTGCACAAATAGGCACGATCGGAACGCCTGCCTGCTTTGCCATATGAAAGGCGCCTTTCTTGAAAGGAAGCAAGCCCTTTCCGCGATTTCGAGTCCCCTCCGCAAACACCCAGATTGAAGTCTTGTTTTTCTTTAGCGCTTCCGTTGTTTCTGCCATTGCATTGATCGATTCCCGGCTTTTTCGCCGATCGATCATGATATTTCCAGACAACCAGTAAACCTGACCAAATAGCGGCAAGTATTTAAGGCTCTTCTTGCCGACACTCACGGTGCGCCTCGGAACAATTGCGCCATGCACGAACAAATCGAGATTATCCTGATGGTTTGCAATCACCACGCTTGGCGTCATATTTTTTAAGATGTCTGCATCTTCGATTATCAGCTTGATACCCAAGAGCTTCATGGCGCCCCAGCTGAACATTCGACCGCATATTCGGGTATTGTCTGGATTAAACGGCCGCAGCAGACTAACGAGAGAGCCGCTCAATGCGACGGTAAAAAAATACATTAACACGAGTGTTACCCGAATAGGCTTGATCATATACCCGGTACCTGGAGGCGTGAGTTGGTCTTACAAATTGAATCGAGGATGGATTATAACGGCTATTGATACTCAAAAATAATGCCATCTTGGCCACGAATCAGTAACATACGCCTGTACCAGAAGAACGTTGCACAAAATTCAGGCTAACAACACAATGTCGAAAATAGACTTTAGCAAAGTGAGCTCATCGCATTCTAAGCTGCCTGACCGGGTCAATAATGACCAGGGTGAAGCCCGTAAAGTTGGGGTGGAAATCGAGATGTCGGGCATTGAATTGTCAATGATCGTCACCCAATGCAACATTGTTTTTGGTGGACAGATCAGAGAAATATCACCTTATGAATTTATTATTGATCATTCAGAAATCGGCAAGATCAAAGTTGAACTGGATTTTCGTTACCTTAAAAAACTGGAACAGGAAAAATTCTCAGGTCAGCTAGATCACCTGCAATTCAGCGAGATCGAACATTTTGCGTCAGACGCGCTAGCGGCGCTTTCCAAGAACATTATTCCTTGCGAAGTGATTGCTCCGCCCTTGCCTATCTATCGGCTTGATAAACTCAAACCGCTCATAGACGCGCTGCGCAAACATGGCGCCAAAGGTACCCGACATTCCGTTCTTTACGCCAATGGCGTGCACCTGAATCCTGAGCTACCCAACCTGAAAACAAAGACAGTTCTAAATTACCTCAGAGCATTCCTGTGCCTGCAGGACTGGTTGATAGAAACAGAGAAAGTCAGCATTACCCGAAAGCTCAGCCCTTTTATCGATAAGTTTTCAGGTGACTATGTGCGCTTGGTACTGAATCTGGATTACCAACCGGAGCAGGATCAGCTGATTGATGACTATTTACGCTTTAATCCAAGCAGAAATCGAGCCCTGGATATGCTGCCACTGTTTGCGTACTTAGACACTGAAAGGGTCAAGAAGACGACCGGAAACCAGAAGCTTAATATTCGGCCCACGCTGCATTACCGTTTGCCGAATTCGGATATCGATAACCCTCAGTGGGGCATTCATCAATGCTGGAATCACTGGCTGCAAGTTGAATCGCTAGCCCATGACACTGATCGCTTATCTCAGGTTTGCGAAGCCTATCGACTCAATCATGAACTCTTTTCCAAGGAAATTCTGATTCCCTGGAAAGATAAGGTACAAGAATGGCTCGTCGTCCTGTAATCGCGGTCACCGGGCCCGACAGCCGCTATCCTGTCGCTTGGTGGGCGACACGCCTGGCAATCGCAATCTCGGGCGGAAAGGCAGTACGCCTGACGCATAGAAACTTTCGCCTGCATCAAAAGGAAGTGTTCGACGGCATTATTATTGGCGGTGGCAATGACATTGACCCTGGCCTCTATCTCGGCGAAGACAATGGGCTCAGCCAACTCGATCCAGATCGCGATGCCTTTGAAGTCGAAATGATTGAGCATGCATTACAAACCCACCTGCCGATACTTGGCATTTGTCGCGGCGCCCAGCTCATCAACGTGGTGCTAGGCGGGAATCTGCATACAGACATTCGAGGCGCCCGTCATCTAACCTCAAACCGACGCACGCCGCTCCCCAGAAAAACAGCGCGATTATGCGGCGAAAACAAGTTGTTCCAAATCTTAGGAAGTAAACGCGTGCGCATTAACAGCCTGCATCAGCAGGCTATCGACAAACTGGGCGAAGGCTTATGTATCAGCGCGCGGGATCTGGATGATTTCGTTCAGGCAATCGAATCGACTCAACACCGTTTTTTAATCGGAACACAGTGGCACCCGGAATATTTGAGTTATTTGGGAAAACAGCGAAAACTGTTTCGAGCCCTGGTCGAAGAAGCGCAAAAAAGCACACCTGAAATTTTATATGATTGATTATCTGATTCTATTTAGCAGTGCATTTTTAGCCGCAACCATACTGCCCTTTTATTCAGAAATATTGGTTGTTTCTCAATATCTGGCCTCGCCTGAAAGCTGGTTTTTTATTTGGCTGATCGCCTCGCTGGGCAATACTTTAGGCGCTTCGGTCAATTGGCTATTAGGTCGGTACCTGCTGCGTTATCAACATAAAAAGTGGTTTCCGTTCAAGCAGAACAGCTTGCACCGTTCGCAGCACTGGTTCCAAAAATACGGTGTGTGGTCTCTACTAATGGCCTGGGCACCCATTGGTGGCGATGCGCTGACGTTTATAGCGGGCGTCATGAGAGTAAAGTTTTGGGTGTTTTTCGGTTTAACGTTTGTCGGCAAATCGACACGTTATCTGTTCGTCTTATATTTTACCTATTTGACGATGACTTAGCACAGGTAAACGGCTCTCACTTTGAGAGCCGTTGAAACACCCGCCGAATCAAGCTTTAACGAAACGACGGCTAAAACCGAGCCCAGCCAAACCGAGTCCAAGCAATGCCAAGGAACCTGGTTCAGGGACAGCGGCAGGGCTGACAAAGTTCACGCGGGCAACGAAATCATTAAAATCACGATCGCCACCGCCATTTTGATCATCCCAGAACAGGATATACCTGTCAGAACCATTTTTCTTCTGGAAAACAAGCAAATGATCCAGACCATCCGCATTCAGGGTGTTATCACTAAACCATCGATCCGAGTTACCGTTTTGGGTATCAAGGAAGAAAGTAAACGGGTCCGGAGCGCCAGCAAGAGTTGTCCAGCCTCCATCCCCTTCGTTCAATATGGTGGTCGCACCTGTCCCGTCGGCATTGGCATAACCCATCGCATTATTGTAACCCGAAATCTCCGCTTTAAATTTGACCCTCGCGCCCGCCATTTTATTCCATAACGCATCATCGACCAGCGCGACTGGGTCAAAGGAGCTCTCGTTGATACAGTCTCCACACGCCCCGTTGGCTTGCGCAACAAGCGTACTGAACGAAGGTACCGCATAGGCGTTCTGGAATGCCCCGACCAGAACACATGCCGCTATGGCGACCCTTTTAAAAATCTTCATGATTATCCCCTTATTATTAGTTACCACTAATGGCGCATTTCGCCTAATGCAAATGCTCCACTTAGACAACAGCATATTTCGTGCCTGTATTTACAGAGGCATTCGCAACCAAGATGTTACAGAAAATTTATAATTGATCGAAACAGAACCTGTAAACAATTTCGACACCCTCTTTTTTGCAAAACAACAGGCGATCATCTGAATAACTTGCATATCCACCACTGCCTTACTAGGATCAAACTTTCGTCAAAATACATCTAGTGGAGATTCTGTCATGGGTTTTGCCTTATCGGACATCCAATTAACGAGCACGGCATTTGAGAACAACGGCGCTATTCAGCCCCAACACACTGGCGAAGGAAGCGATATTTCGCCCTCTCTAGCTTGGAAGAACCCACCCGAAGGCACTCAGGCTTTTGCCGTCATCTGCCACGACCCCGATGCACCTCTGATATCAAATCGCGGCACCTACGGTTTTGTACACTGGGCCTATTACAATATCCCCGGCTCAGTCTATACGCTGGATGAAGGCTGCAACCTCTACACCAAAGGCGCGAATGATTTCGGCAAAGAAGGCTATAACGGGCCAATGCCTCCCAATGGCCATGGTCGGCATCGCTATTACTACTGGATTCTGGCGCTTGACAGTCAGCTCGACCTTCCGGCCGGTCTTACCATGTGGGAATTGCTGGAACAAGCCGAGCCCCACGTGATTGGCATGAACCGATTGGTTGGCAGCTACATTCGCACATGATCTCGAATGAATGCCTGCCGCCAAGGTGGTCAGTGATCACCTTGGCAGGGAGCTAGAAGCCAAATTGGAATCCAGCCAGAAACCGATCCTGCCGATCAAACTGACCAAACAATCCCTCGTGATCACCGTAAAAAAGATCGGCACCGCCCCATAGTTCAATATTGCTACGCAGCTGATGCGATAACCTGGGCTGAATCAAGCCGTCTTCTTGAGTAAGACTATGAATCATCAACAATCCAGCCTGCCAGGTTTCATTAGCGTAGTTTCGTTGCAGCAACAACGTAACACTTTGGCCGGTTTGAGCTCTCAGTATTTGTGCATCGTAGTCGATCAGATGACTTTGAAACCACTGAAGACTGATTAATGTATCGTCTAGTCCCTGATAATCGAAACCGACCACGGAACTGAGTTCGGGACTCCGGGCAATCCCTCGTGTCAACTGATTTTTAGAGATATGATATGTATCACTGATATAGCCAGCTTCTGCCCGAAGAGTCACGCTGCCAAAGGCATTGCTCAGCGTACCACCAACCACGTGGCTGCGTTTTAAGGTAGGGCTCACATCTATACGCGTGGCGGGCCCCGAACCGACAACATCCTGATATAGCACGGGCAAATCCAGATATTGGTATAGATAGTTTAAGGTCACATCCCAACCCGACTCGGTGAAGCGCGAATAACGCAGCCCTAAATCGCTGTCTCGAAAAAAGCGCCCGGGCGTAGGCGTTTTGTTAAGCAATACAGGCAACTTTGGCACACCATTCGAACCGGTCGGCAGCCTTGGAATAAACTCACGACTACTGAACTCAAAAGGCGTGCCGATTTCAGGCAGCTCATGACTGGTCGCGTCAGGTATCCAAAGCAACTGAATTATGCCATCTTCAATGGGCATCTCAAGATTGATCATCCATAGAGGAATACGAGAATCTTCGAAATCATCCAAAATAAACTCGCGGAAACTTTGAGGGTTCACCTTATCGAGCACCTTCAAACCATCCGCCTGCCCCCATACCACCTGCTGCTTGCCAATGCGCCAGAATCCTCCAAGCCATTGTGCATCGAGATAAAGCTCCCGTAGCGTCAGCTCTCCATGTCTTCCTGTATAGAGCGGGCCATTGCGACGACTATAGTTACTCGGCTTACGTACCGAGGGTCCCAAGTCGGCTTCGGTATCCAGCCTAATTCTTGCGATCGCCGTGAGTTCAACACGACTCAGAGGCAAATTCAATTCAGGTTCAATCACTGACTCGATTTTTTGCATGTCATCGCTGCTGCTTGAATAAGCAAGTTCATGCTCCCAGATCGTACTTAGCTCTGCCTGACTGAAAACAGAATTTGCTTGAGCAGGCATCGAACCGAGCGCCAGCAGGGTAGCAACAGATGCGCCGACCTTTATCATCAAACGTATCATCATATCCTTCCGCCCTATTTTCCTTTTGCCAGAGCACGCTTGCTAAACAAGCTGTCCTTGACCGGCGTTTTGTAATCCACCTCACTAAACTCGAACACCGTCTTATGACC
>Ga0316207_10003607_pt1 | contig 14192 bp, 20 predicted proteins | sample 6weekpyrite_MG_FD_204943 | JGI IMG/M metagenome (GOLD analysis project Ga0316207, IMG submission 204943) | Microbial mat bacterial communities from mineral coupon in-situ incubated in ocean water Damariscotta River, Maine, United States -... | ecosystem: Environmental > Aquatic > Marine >... | reverse complement strand
ACCCATTAGTTTATTAACAATACAATAAGATAAATAAGTATAATTTAAACTTTGGCAGTAAATTATTCGATAATTGGCAGCGCAAGTATGCGGTTTTTGCTATTCATGACACTTTACAAAAATAGGAAATTATTTAAAGGCGAATGTCTATCGATTATATTTAGTCCTGACAAAAATTATAAATTATCACTACCACTAAATGTGTACGGTCCAAAAGGTAATAATCGTATAACAAGTGACTGTTTGGGAATGTATTATGTTACATTCCCGCAACCGCAGGTAAAATAAACTGAGATGATAAATATGGATTTTAAAAGCAGGCAAGGAGTAAATGCTGATAAGGAATGGTTATATAGGCTTTATTGTTCCACGATGCGAAAATATATCGAACAAATCTGGGGGTGGGATGAAGAATTTCAAAGAAATGGATTCCAGACTAACTTGCATCCTGCAAAATTTCGACTTGTCATTGTTAATGACGATGATGTAGCTGCATACCTGGTAAATAAAGAAAATAATCACTACTGGCTTGAGATGTTATTGGTAAGCAAGAAAATGCAAGGTAAGGGGTTGGGTACAGCAATTATTAATAAAATACAGTCGCAATCAAAGAAAGATTGCAAACTATTAAAGTTATCCGTTCTGAAAGTTAATCCAGCAAAAGAATTTTATTCTCGACGGGGATTTTGTGTATATGATCAAGATAGGTCATGCTTTAAAATGAAATGGGCTTATAACTAATCTAGCCGCTGCAAATAAATACACGGTTGCTTGGAGCGATATGTTTAAGGAGAAGATAGTGAACTCATCAAAATTTATAATATTACTTGTTCTTATGGTCGTTCAATCAAGTTTAAATGCCGAAAGTTATTTTCGAAATGAGGCTCTTCAAATAGATGAATCAATTCCAGAGTCAGTAAACCTGGAGTTTTCGGATGCAAGTAATCTTGAACCAAAAATTAGCGAATTCGAAATATTGTCATCAATTTTAATGAGTAATAGTTCAGGCGAGAGATGGGCAACAGTTACAATAAAAAATCTATCATCTGACCAGAGGCTGTTAGACAGAGATCATATCATTGCTATATTTGCAAATGGTGAAAAACGAAACCCAATTCAAGCAAAGCACAAATTTAGTGGTAAGGAAGAAATATCAATGATAATTAACTTTGGGCAAAGCAAGTTTCCTATTTTAAGAGTGAGTGTAAGAAATTAATCATAACAACCAGGTAAAATTGACGCTCGTATTTCGTACGTTGCTTATTTAATTGTCAGGTACAAAATAACATTATCTTTATCATGGTCACAGTAGAGTATCCAAAATTTAATACAATCGAGCCAGGTGATTTTCTGCCTTTGTTAAATAGCGAAAAAATCCGAAAACATTTAGTCGAGCATCAGCTATTTACTATTGACACATTAATTATATGGATGCAGTCGAAGATAGAGGTTGATGCAATTTCAGGTTGCAAAGTTAGAGGTATAGTTTGTAATGGTGAGTTGGCGGGGTGGTGTGGTATTCAATTTGAAGAGGGGGAATATGAGCTTGCTATAGTCATCGACGATAAGTTTTGGGGTTTGGGCAAAAGGGTCTTCAAGGATTTGATGTGTTGGGCAAAAGAGTTAAATCATACTGAAGTTTGTATACATTTTCTTCATACCCGGCCAGAATATAAATTCTTAAAGAAAATTGCAAAAAATGTATATAAGACCGATTTTTTGGGTAACATATTTACAACTTATCAATTAACGGTAAAGTAACATCAACAAACGCATAGTCTATGAAACTTCATCAACAATATCATTTTAGGGATTCTGAAGAAGGATTGCTTGCCTGGGATGTTCTAAAGTTAATAAAACTCTCTGCTAATTTTGAAATAATACAGGTTCCTGTTAGTGAAATTAGAGAGTTAAACGAAACTTACTGGTACGGGTTAAACGATAGGCCAACTTGTGAGGGCGTTGCAAAGCATGTAAAACAAATATACGAAGCAGATCTTTGTTGCCCGATTATATTATGCTCAGAAGGTCGGGTAATGGATGGAATGCATCGGGTATGCAAAGCATTTATTGAGGGGCGAAAAACAATTTCTGCGGTAAGATTCAGTGAGCCATTAGAGCCAGATCATATAGGTAAGCAACCAGATGAATTACCATATTAAAACCTGATGTGTTAATTAACCCGGACGGTATCAAAAGTTATTCGTTTTTCAATATATTTCTTGCTAGCATGAATGAGAATGTTAGACAGTAAATTCAAAAGGAGTAGTTAATAAGCAATGCGATACAATGATTCAATATATGGTGCGGTAGATATAGAGGAGCCCGTTTTATTGCAACTGATGGATAGCAATGCTATGCAACGGCTTAAAGGAATTTCACAGCATGGAATTACTGCCTTGATTGGAATCACGCCACCATTTTCGCGTTTTGATCATTCTGTGGGAGCAATGTTATTAGTCCGGCAGCTAGGTGCGTCACTTGAAGAACAGATAGCGGCATTACTGCATGACATCAGCCATACTGCGTTCAGTCACGTTATTGATTTTGTATATGATGATCAAAATGGGCAAAGCTATCATGAAGAAAAAAAAGAGGAATTTGTATCGGGTTCGGATATACCAAAAATACTTAAACAATATGGACGTAGCTGGATTGACTACATGGACGAGAACAAATTCGGGTTGCTTGAACAAGAGTCACCTGCGTTATGTGCTGACAGACTAGACTATTTCTTGAGAGATTTAGACTTTCTAAGATTGGCTAATAGCAATGAAATCCGGAACGCAGTAGGCGCACTTGAGGTTAGAGATGGACAAATTGTTGTTAATCATCCGGCTGTTGCAGGATGGATGGCCTATACATTCATAGAAACGGATCGTGCTAGCTGGTCAAATTTTAGAGAAGTCGGGTTATATCAGTTAACTGCTGAGGCAATTAAAATTGCATTTAATCTTGGTGTTATAGATGAGAGTGATATATGGAGTTCAGATGATAAATTATGGCAAAAATTATGTTATGCAGCACATCCTGACATTAAGCAATATGTTAAGCTTATAACACCTGGTACTCGTTTTATCTGGGATGAAGAAAATCCACTTTTTCGTGTCGCCACTAAGATAAGGAGTATCGATCCGCCAGTATCCAGAGGAGACAAAGTTATGCCATTATCTGAGATTGATACGACATTTGGACGATATCGGCAAGATTATCTGTCAGGCAAACAAGGTCTATGGCCAATGGGTGTAGTCGGTGCTTTCGCTAATTCGACCTGACAAACCACAAAGTCCACCTGGCATAGCAGGGCATACCTTCAGTTAAAGACGACACCATGCCTCGATTGTGCCAGATAGCTAATTCGCTAAGCGAAATGAGAAAGTTATGAAGCAAGTTTCCGATAGTGCGTTCCAGGATGTTAGTCAATATCCTTCAGATTTATTGCAGATCCTTGAGAAAGGAGTTTGCGTATTTGTTACGTATAAAAAATTATGGGATGACGGTTTTGGTGCAAGAGGCTGGAAACTGGATGCAACAATCGGAGATCCGGAAATAATCGCTAGCACACGTGAGACAGGTCTAAAAATTAGCACTTCTGTTTTTGTTCACGACATACTTGACCATTTTTTATCCGGCTTTGGTGTGAGTGGACACAGAAGCGAGGCCATGGCACTCATCCAGTTATCTAAACGTACAAACTCTGATCCAACACCAGACTATGAGCAAATGGTAAAAGAAGACATTATAAATGGGAGAGTCAACGGAGAATCCCTGGCTACATTTCTTCCAAAACAATTAAGAGATTTTCTACCGATGGATTGCAAAATGTCGGACAGTGAAGTGATGTCTTTTTTAAAGCATAAAGTTAGTGAAGAGAAACTTCGTGATAAGCTTGTAAAGCATTTTTTCACGCTTGGAAATGCCGGGAAAGAACATGCTATCAATAGCTGGTTGGCAATTGGCTTGAATCCTGATAAACAGGTAGAAATTAGTCTGGCGCTGCAAAACCTTCTTAAAGTAATTGATTCAGAAGTCGAAAAAATAGGAATAGAAGAACTTAAAGGGCTGATAAGTATTAATAACGAGCAGGTTGTATTTGGTATGAAAGAAAACAATGGCATCGACTCTATTGAAGGTTATCGGGTTGCAGTTGCATAATATCCTGGCTTAATAATAAAGCCAGGTAAAAAAACCATTGTTAATAAATCGTTAAGAGGATTATCAGTATGTCCAAAAAAATAAAAATGACAGCCATAGCATTTCTATTGTTTCCGGTTATTACTGGCTGTAGTTCAGTTAATGATAATAAGGCAGTAATCGATAACGAAATAGTAAGGGCGCTTATAATCGGAAGCGCTGAGCACCCCGATCCCGTTTTAAAAATGGTTCATGATCTTGAAAAGAAAGGAATTCTTAAAAATGTAATAGTGAGAGAATCTTTCCCTGTGCAAATAGACGTAACTGGCCCAAAGGATGTCATTAAAAAACTCAAAGCAATACCCAAAGAAATACCGCCTGAGTTTAAATAATAAGATATAACAAAAAACCAGGTTTAATTTACTTAAAACTCAGCTCTCTTGGTTTAGCCACCATCGATGCATTGCTTGAAACATTTCTGTTAGATCTTTTGCCTTTTGGCTGGCAGAGTACTCAACACGAGGCGGTATTTCAGGATAAATTTTTCTAATGACAAGGTCATCCTGTTCAAGTGCTCTCAGTTGGTTAGTCAGCATCGCCTGGGTGATGCCATCAATTTTACGGCGAAGTTTATTAAACCGATGTGTACCGTGAAAAATTAATATCTGCAATACGATTAATTTCCATTTGCCTCCAATCAATTTTGCGATCTCTGGCATAGGGCACAATGATGTCTCTGCTGAGGGTTCTTTAGAGTTTGGTTTTGATGACATAAGGCTTACCTTGTGCTGACAATGGTATTAAAAATGATACTATGTACTATAAAATTGCCTACTTATATTTAAATACTAGTTTAATTATAGTCCTGTCATCTGTTAATAACGAGAGGATAGTAGTATGAATAATTACGAATGTACAATTACAACTAGTCTTACACCTAACAGGGTTTTTGATGCGCTAACCAAAGAAATGTCGAATTGGTGGACTGATATGAGCTCTATGGTGAATAAAATTGGCGACAAAACGACGGCAAAATTTGAAGATGGAACCAGCTGGTCATTTGAAGTTAGTTCATTAGAGGATGATAAATTGATTGAGTTTTATTGTTACGAAGCTAATCATATACATCCCGTGACAACACCTGAAATGCGAACTGAATGGCAAAATACAACATTAAGGTTCGAAATTATTCCAAAAGGAGACGAAACGGAGATTCACTTTACACATATTGGTTTAACGCCCGAAGTTAATTGTTATGATATTTGTTGTTCAGGTTGGGATCATTTTTTCGGTTCTGCTTTTAAGCTATACCTGGACAATATGAACCTTTAGTATTAATAGCCGGAGGAACAAATTGTATCAGTTGATAGCCAGACCCATCTTCCCCTTTGTAGATGCTTTCGCATCTTTCTGTATAGAAAATTACTCCGGCTCGGTCATAGTTGAGAACGGTTTTAGGTTTAATGGACAATGACTGAAAAGACATATATCTATTCTCAGCTTGCATCAGAGTCGGTGAGTCGCATGCTGGTATCGAACAATGATCTTAGTAAAAATTAAATTGTAAATTTTATGTTCTTGGCCTACACGATAACTATCTTGTTGAAAGTCATTACGATAAATATATCCTGCGTATTTACCGGAATAATCGGCGATCAGAGGAAGAGGTAAAATTTGAACTTGAGCTATTGGCTTACCTTATAAAACGCCAGATGACGTGTCACAAGAGATCATGGAGAATTTTTAAGAGAGACTACTAAGTGAATTATATTTGAGTGAAAGATACTCACACAATTTCGTCGATTTAAAACGAATACTCATTGGAAGACAGTGTGTATTGTGAGCATCGTAAAGTAGCAAGTAGTGCATTAATAGTACCTACGCAGTAATAAAATCTGCAACCAATAACTATTATTTAAAAGGAGAATTAAAAATGTTATTTAAATTTGAGGGTAAGCAATCCTGGTTATTCTTAGGGATAATTTTTTTATCAGTTTTACCGTTATCGGTTAAAATTGTTCATGCGGATTCGGCAGATGCCAAGGTGTATCCGGCCTTCATGTGTCTGGAAAAAGGCAAGGAAACGGGTGACTTTGAACGCAGTATGTATCGTATTACAAGGAAAGGAGGTGCAGGGAGTGGTGTTTTACTCTGTCCGATTGTTCGCGATACTGTTGGTTCAAATAGTATCGGCCAGAATGCAAAGGGGATAATAGCAAAAGGGTACACGACTGGATTCAGAGTCAAAGTGAGGACACACAGAACAAATACTGGCCCCAGTATTCGTCTTACCTTGCATAATCGTGCTTATAATGGCAGCTCTATCTCTAAACAAACCAAATATGCGGGTGTTGGCAATAAGGTTACGGAGATATTTACCAAATCAAAAGCCAATAGTGGTTACTATTTGCTTGAAGTTGAAATGGGTGTTAACGGAGCCGGAACCACTGGAGGTTATGCAAAATTACATTCCTATGAAGTTGTGGAGTAAGCGTAATCGTTAACGTAGTTTTGCCGTCGGTGATGAGTGGTTTGTATAGATAAAATGTAAATGTTTAAAAATATAATGTTTGGGTTTGTCATAGCGGCATTTTTTAGTTTTATAGTGGTTTTATTTTGATAAATCTATGGTGATCTTATCACCGAAACGGCAGAATGGTGTCTAAAGGTTTAGAATGAAAAATTATCAGCGTGATAACGTACCATTTAAATTTTAGCTGATGCTCAGTTTACGCCCTTTTTACAATTACGGTGTTTTACATGGTTGTATGGTTTGTTAAAGAATTTATAAATAAAGCAAAAAACACTCGTAATGAACAAATTAGGGCATCTCTTTTATTATGAAAATTAAAACTTCGAGATGGCAGTGAAAGTAGACGTTGTTGACTCAAATCCAAATTGGCCAGATGAATTTAATTCTGAGAAATTAAGATTGAAACATGCTCTTGGTGATCTAATCGCTGAAATTCATCATATAGGTAGTACATCGATAACTGGTTTAGCAGCAAAACCAGTTATCGATATTATGCTGGAAGTAAAATCTTTGGCTGCACTAGATAATAAAACATTGGCTATGAATTCTCTTGGTTATGAAGCAAAGGGAGAGTTTGGTATAGTCGGAAGAAGATATTTTATTAAAGGGGGTGCCTATAAAAGCCATCAAATACATGCTTTTAAAACTACGGATGCCAATATAACCAGACATATTGCTTTTCGCGATTATTTGCAATCACATCCGATGGTTATGAAAGAGTACGCAAATTTAAAGAAAAAATTAGCGAGTGAATGTAAGGATAATATTGATATGTACTGTGATGGTAAAGATGAATTTATTAAATTTTATGAATCTAAAGCTATAAAGTGGTACGCCAACACATAGCACAACGCAGTAACATTGAGTATTATTAGAATATTAGTTAATAAGTCAGTATGGCGTATTCGCAGCGTTATAATTAAATAAATATGAAACAAATAACAGATTAGTGAAAAATTTCTGTCTTACAAAAGGAAAGCTATATTCTTTTATACTGTGATGTTTTTATGGTGCTTTTATTTTCCAGAAATAAAATATATACATATTTCACTGATATATTGATAAAAAAGTATGAACAAGATTGAAGAACTAATAAAAGAATTAGAAGAGACGCTTCTGCACTCTGATGTCAGGAAAAATCCTGAAATTCTTAATGAACTTTTAGATGAAAATTTTGAAGAAATCGGTAGTCTTGGCATTGTATCGTCAAGAAGTGAAGTTATAAATTGGCTGGTTACAAAAGAAAAAGACATGCGTTGGTCGTTAGATGAATTCAGAGTTAGACAACTTACACCTGAGCTGGTGTTAGCTATTTATCAGGCTAATAAAATCGGAAAAGGTAAAACTTCTAAAGGTTCTATTAGAAGTTCCATCTGGAAATGCTATGGTGATAAATGGAAAATGGTATTTCACCAGGGTACCAGGATATTAGAGGAATAAGTTAATAAATATAACGTTTGTAATATATACTTCAATTTTTCAGGCGCTAACTGAAACCAGTCTGAAAGTTTTAGCGCTATGTATATAAGTTATGTATATAAATAGAACAGGAAATACTATGCGGCCAAAAGTTATTGTATTCGGAATTCTTCGATTTCCTCCTGAAAAAATAGAAGAAATACTGCCTCACTTGCATAAATTGGTAGATGCGACGTATAAAAATGATGGCTGTATCGCATACGATGTGGCAGAAGATCCATTCGATCCGGGTCTTATTCGATTTTCTGAATTGTGGCCTGATAGAGAGAGTTTAAACAAACATCTTAAGGCTGCACATATCGAGCCATGGAGAAAAATAGCTAAGTCTTGTGGTTTAAAAGAAAGAGTTTTTAATTCTTATGACATAGGCTCTGACTCAATACCGGTGTAGGAAGTATACTAGCTAAAAAATTAATTAAGGCGGTTGATAGCTAAAACTGCTCACACTTGGTTTATACGTTATTCAGTAACAATAGAATTAAAAAATCATGGATATAAAGTTTACTATTAGAAATGAAAAACCGGATGATATAGTCTCGATTTCTGATGTTACTGAGAAAGCTTTTAAGGCTCTTGAAATAAGCGAGCACACGGAGCAATTTGTCATTAATGCATTACGAGATGCTGGCGCGTTGACTATATCACTGGTTGCTCAAGTGAATGGAGTAGTTATTGGCCATATTGCTTTTTCTCCTGTTACCATGTCCGATGGAACGACAGACTGGTATGGCTTGGGACCCGTTTCAGTATTGCCAGATCATCAGCGTCAAGGTGTTGGCAAGGCATTGATAGAAGAAGGTTTGTCCCGACTCCACGACATTAATGCGAAAGGTTGCTGCGTGATTGGGCATCCGGAGTACTATAAAAAATTTGGTTTTAAAAATACAAACGATTTAGTTTACAAAGGAGTGCCTCAGGAATTCTTATTTATTCTGGTGTTTGAGGGAAGTACTCCTCGTGGAAAGGTGATTTTTCATGATGCTTTCAAAGCAACGGGTTAATTTAACTCGTTGTTCAAAAGGATTAAATAACGGAATCTAATGTATTATAACACTTATAATTTAACAAGGGATTATGGATAAAACAAAATGGATAGAATTGTAATATTTGGCAATTCAGGGGCAGGGAAATCGACATTGGCAAAGAAATATTCTGCTATATACGATTTGTCACATCTGGATTTAGACACCCTGGCATGGAAAAAGACCGTACCACCAGAAAGAAAAGCAATACAAGAAAGCACAGTTGAAATAAATAGATTCTTAAGTAAAAATCCTCGCTGGGTAATTGAAGGCTGTTATGCTGATCTGCTAAACATTGTGCTTGATTCAGCCAGCAAAATTATTTTTCTTAATCCAGGGACTGAAGCCTGTATTGAAAATTCAAAAAAAAGACCCTGGGAGCCGCATAAATATGCTTCAATAGAGGAGCAAAATCAAAACCTTGAAATGCTGATAGAATGGATTAAAGAATATCCTGTTAGAAACGATGAATTTTCATATAAGGCTCACTCGAAGCTATATGAAGAATTTCCAGGCGAAAAAGAACAGTTCACCTCAAATCAGTAGCGTATAAACTGGGTAATCGTTTATTTTACGAGTTCAGACTATCTTTTATGTAAATGATGGGAGTGAAAAAGTCCGGAAAGTTATGTAAGACAAATTAAAGCAAGCAGTTTGAGATCGAATTTTCAAATAAAACCTTAACAAGCTTGGCGGGTAATCTGAAAGTAGTTTTACCTAAGTTAAAATTTACCGGGGAATTTTTCTGGGAAAAGAACGTTAACTGAATATTTTAATAAGGAATAGAACTCTATGGATATAGTTGCAAAAGATCTTGGAAATTTTACTAATGTCAGGACTTTCACTGATGGTAGCGAACGATCTTTCGAAATTCTTAGAACATCATCTATGGGCATTGGCACCTATAAGCCGGGGTGGAAGTGGTCTGTGCATGCCGGAACACAAACAGGCAAAGCAGCTGAAAATCATATTGGCTACATTATATCTGGAAGCTTTATTGTAAAGGGAGTGCGTGGAGAAGAACAACGAGTCGGGCCGGGACATGCATTTGAGTTATCCCCGGGTCATGATGCCTGGGTTTATGGAAATGAACCATGTATAGCATTAGATTTTAGATGCAACCAGCAGCATGATTGTAACAATCATGAGTAATCGTGACGGATTGTTTTCATGGTACTAACTACCTTGAATATTTACACTATATATAAAAATGAATAAATATAAGTCAGTAATCTTTGTTGGACTATTGTTATTCGCAGTCGATGGTGTGTCCGAAGAGCAGGATTTTGCCGAACTTTTTGAAAATCAAGCTGTAGAGGGAACAATTGTTGTTTCATCTTTAAAGACAGGTCAAACTTTTATTCATAATGATCGTCGTGCATCTATTCGATATTCTACTGCATCTACATTTAAAATTTTGAATACCTTGATCGCATTGGAAGAAAGGGTAATATCAGCTAAAAACGACATATTTAAATGGGATGGGCATATTTACGGGTATTCCGGCTGGAATCATGACCAAACATTAGAGAGTGCTTTTAAGCTTTCGTGTGTTTGGTGTTATCAGGTACTTGCCAGGCAGATTGGTATTGATAAATATAGACGTTATTTGAAGGAGCTGAAGTACGGGACGTTGTCTGAGCCTGTTAATGAAACAACTTTTTGGCTCGATGGTTCGCTTAAAATAAGCGCGATGGAACAAGTTTCTTTTTTAAAAAATATTTACCGGCGTACATTACCCTTTAACAAACGAAGTTATGAAGTACTAAAAGCGATTATGTTGGTAGAACAAACAGCAACATATTCAATCTGGGCTAAAACAGGTTGGGCTGTAAGGGTCAGTCCACAAGTTGGCTGGTATGTGGGCTACGTTAAAACGCAAAAAGATGTATGGTTCTTTGCTACACAAATTGAAATTAAAAACAAAGAAGATTTAACACTGCGGCAAAAGTTAACAATGGATGCATTAAAAGCGAAGGGTATCCTCAAGCTGATATATTAATAAGGAGTACAAATGAAAACTAAACAAATAACACTCGGGACACTTGCATATACACTTGTCACGTTCCCGTTAGCAGTTTTATGGCATGTTGTCATTTTTAAAGAACAATATCAGACGTTTAATTATATAGAAGGCGAGCCTGATTTTATCCTCGGACTAATCACTATTCTTACTCAAGGTTGTATTTTATCCTGCCTATACCCATTTGTTTCGTTTCAAGGTAAGAGTGTAGTGCGAGGCCTGAAATATTCACTTATCATCGGTTTGTTTTTCTGGACATCGCATGTGCTGGCTTTTGTAGCAAAGCAGACTGTTCATTCTCCTGTGTATTTTATATTGATGGAGAGTTTTTATTTATTATTACAGTTTGGTATATTTGGTTTATTCATAGGATTAATTTATGCAAAAAACATTCGTTAATGTTATACAATAAAAATTTATAATATGTTTACTAAACATTTAATTTTAAATTGTTATTACGTATAGATGAGGGTTTGGGATATAAATCCAGGGTACTTAAACAGACAAAGTCTGTTGGGTGAGCACCGTGAATTACACGGTATAGTATCTATTATAAGAGATAATAAAAAAGGCTACTCTAATCATCCGGAAACATTACGTTGGGTTGGCTATGGCTGGGCACTCAGGCAGCGACATAAGCTTCTGGTTGCAGAAATGGAGCTGAGAGGTTATCAGGATAAATCACCTGTTTTACTAAGATCTAAACCTGAATTATGGCCTGCTGTATATATTGATTCTCCTGCCAGGCAAATTTCTATTTTGAAAAAAAAGTACAAGGCGCGTGAATCAGGCCGAATACCACTACCAGGAAATGCACAAGAACTATGGGCTCAGCATAAGTATTCGGTCATGGCGAGAGATATAAATGCATATAAAGAAATAGGAAAGCGGGTAACAACCAGATCGGGTTTAAAAGAGATTGATGCGATAGCCCTGGAGCTTGCTTCTATATTACGGATACCTCCAGAGAAAAAATTAATTGAGAATACCTTACTCCATATGTGGGGATATGTTTCAAAATATTCACCGATGTCAGGAGATAAAATAAAGAAATTATCGATGCGTGTATTATTAATATCAATTCAACAGTTAGCATTCTCAAATAACATTAAATATTTATTAGAATCCACTGCTTTGAGTGAACTAAAGGCATGGAATATATAAAAGGTACTTCCGTAAAATAACTTTATGGTAGTATTGTATGCGACAACAATAAACCGGTATAACATTATACCGATTATTATAAAATTAAAGATGGCTACTCTGAGTCGAAATAGACCAGAGGTTTTGCGTTAGTATTATGCAAATCTGTTTCAACTTCAAATAAAGCATTTAAGGTACTAAAGACAGCATCGTGTGAGTTTGATACATCTTTTAAAGTCAAAGATTTTTCGAAATCAATATCTGAAGAGCTTCCTACCCAGGCAATAATGGGAACTTTTGTTTGTTGCTCAGGAGCGAGAAAGTAAGGCATACCATGCAGATAAACACCCGACTCCCCAAGAGATTCACCATGGTCACTGATATAAAATAACGTCGTCTCATACTTGGGAGTATTTTGCTTCAATAATTCAATAGCCCGGGATACAAAATAGTCAGTGTATAATATAGTGTTGTCATAAGCATTCGTTATCTCTTCGTCACTGCATTGTGATAATTCAAGCGTTTTGCACGCTGGTTTAAATCGTTCAAATTCTTTTGGGTAACGTTTGTAATACGCAGGGCCATGGCTACCCATGGAGTGTAAAATAATCAGGATATCTCCTGGCTGGCTGTCAATATAGTCCTGAAGGCCATCAAGCATACCTGTATCCCGGCATTCTGTATCGCAATCAGGATTTACTGAGGGTGACTGATAATCCTGATAAGCAATGCGGTTAGCAACACCCTTTGAATCTGAATTATTATCCCTCCAAAGAATGCTAACACCGGCTTTGCTAAGTATGTCTAACGCATTTTCTGTGTAGTCAGCTGAGTTTTTATCAAAACTTTTTCTGTCGCTATAGGAAAACATACACGGAACCGAGATGGCAGTGGCAGTACCACATGATGATATATCGCTATAACTTATTAGCCGCTCTTCTGTGGATAATCTTGGATTAGTATTTCGAGAGTAGCCGTTAAGTGAAAAATGATCTGCCCTGGCAGTTTCGCCCACGATTAGAATGACAAGTTCGTTGTGCTTATATGATTCATTAATATCAGAACGTTTTGCAATAGAAATAAAAGTATGTGGTTGGGAAGCTATAATTTGTCGCTTAACGTACTTTCCAATGGCATATATCGATGAGGTAGGGTGCATATAATAGCGTGCTGATTTATGCTCTCTAAAAAAACTGGCGAAATGTGAACTAGCGGAGAAGATACTTAAAGTCATTATGGCAGTGGCACTTATAGTCAATAAGACTTTTTGCTTTAGGATATTGACTATAGTCATCTTTTGAAAAGGTATAATCCATATCAATACGGTGGGGAGTACTCCTAAAATTAAAACGTGCGATATAAAGCCCAAATTCAGTAAATCAGTCGCTTCATTGAAATTCGTTTGAAACATATTACTGACCATATCGACATCAATTAAAACCCCCATCGTATTCGTATAATAACTGACGGACGCAGTCAAAATAAGAAACAGGCTTGCAACCAGCCGGGTTGGGAGTATAAAGCTGAATATTAGCATCAGAAGCAGAATGAATCCGTAATGAAAAATGTAAAGTGAAATTAAGAAAATGACATTAGTCATACTCCAGGGGTATATTTCAGCTATTTTGTCAAAAAAGATGCCATTGCTTGTAAATATAAGAAAGGCGGGTAAAAGCAAAAAAATTCGAAAAGAGGTAAGTTTTTGAGTTCGGAGTTGTTCAATTAAAGTCATTAATGATCCAGGAAATAGATTTATAGCTATATTTCAGGGTTATAAGTCAACAATACGTATAAAAAGTTCAGTTTTTGGATTAAACATAAGTAAAATATATCGGGTTAAAAGCAGTGTTTTTTGTCG
>Ga0316207_10003606_pt1 | contig 14196 bp, 13 predicted proteins | sample 6weekpyrite_MG_FD_204943 | JGI IMG/M metagenome (GOLD analysis project Ga0316207, IMG submission 204943) | Microbial mat bacterial communities from mineral coupon in-situ incubated in ocean water Damariscotta River, Maine, United States -... | ecosystem: Environmental > Aquatic > Marine >... | reverse complement strand
CATCAGCTGCGGCATGGCGCGATTGATGACGCCAAGCGCAAGATTATAGATGAAGGACGCGATGACGAAGGGCGCGGCAAGCGTGAAGGCCAGCGCAAAGGCATGTGCGACGCGGGACAGGCCCCATTCGGAGACGATGCCGGGCGTCGGAATGACGCCGGGCGGGAACGCGCTGTAGGATCCGATTAGGGCTTCGGCCAGACGAACGTGCAGGCCGGACATCACCGCCAGGGCCAGGCCGCTGACGACCATGACATGGCCGATGGCCGGTTGCGGTTCGACCGCGGCGCCGCCAAAAATCTGCGACAGCGACGTGGATTGCGCCGCGATCGATCCGGCCATTTGCAGCACCAGAATGAACATGCGCAGCGCCAGACCCAGGGCAAGGCCGGCTATGACCTCTGCGAACAGCAGCAGAACAAGGGAATTGCCCGCCTGAACAATCGGGAGGATTTGCGGCACCACGGCCGGGGCGACAACGGCCGTAAAGGCCAGCGCCAGAACCAGACGCACCCGTTCGGGGATCGAGCGTTCGCCGAATGCGGGCAGCAAGGCCATGGCGGCCCCGACGCGCAGGAAAACGATGAACCCGACGGCCAGCCCGGTTTGGCCAGCATCCATCAGCGCGGCAAGCAGGGCGGTCAAGCCGGGACCAGCCCGACCAGCGACGGTTTCGCATCGGAGCCGATTTCCTCGAACGAAAACACCGGGTTGTTGATGCCCTTGGCGCTAAGCACCGTGCGCAGAAACCGCCGCCTGCGGGTTGATGTGACCAACGCCGGATAGACCCCGGTTTCGCCGACCTTGGCCAACCGGTCTGACACCGCGTTCGCCAGCCTGTTGAAATCCTCGGGTGGCAGCGCGATGTCCTGCTGGCCACGGTCGCTTTCGACCTGGTAGGTGCTGAACCGTTCCTCCCATTCCGGGGCCAGCTGGACCAGCGGGACGGTGCCGTCGGCGCGTTTCAGTTCCGCGACCAGCTGGAATCCCAGACGCTGGCGCACATGTTCGCAGATCCCTTCGGGCGAGGCCTGGACGCCACGGGTTTCAGCGATGGCTTCCAGAATCAGGGGCAGGTTGCGGATTGAAACGCGCTCTTCCAGCAGCAGGCGAAGAACGCTCAGCAAAAGGTCGACGGGCACTTTTTCGGGGACCAGTTCGTCCAGCATCCGGCGATTTGCCTCGGCCCGCTTGGGATCGCTTAGATTGGTGAACTCATCCAGCAGGCGCCGCAGGGCCTTCAGGCTGAGCAACCGGGCGAAATTGCGTTTCATCACCTCCAGCAGATGGGTGGCCAGAACTTCGGTTGGCGTGACAATCGTGGTGCCCGACAGCGCCGCCGCCTCCTGCGCCTCGGCCCCGATCCAGCGGGCGGGCGCACCATAAACCGGTTCCTTGACGTCGTCGCCGCCGGTCGAGAAGGGCGCGTCAGAGGATAGAATGGCCAACATCTTGTCGGGAAACAGGATATCGCGGGCCTGCTCGACCCCCTGGATGCGGACGACATAGTTGCCCGGCGGCAGCGACGCATCGTCGGTCAGGCGGATTTCGGGCAGCACCAGCCCATAGACCGTTGCCACATGTGTGCGCATATTGGCGATTCGGGCATCAAGGCCGGTCGCGGGATCCAGCACCATGGCGACCAGATCGGGTGCGAATTCCACATGGATGTCGTCAAGGTCCAGAACATCGCCAAGCGAGGCTTCTTTCGGTTCGGCATCTGGCTGGGCCGCAAGCCGCGCTGCGTCGGCGGCCAGGTTCTGCTTGGCCTTCATGCCCCGATATGCGGCCGTGAACAGCACCGCCCCGCCGGCGATAAACGGCAGAAACGGCAGCCCCGGAACCAGGGCGAACAGCACCATCAGGATGCCAACGGTAGAAAGCGCCGCGGGGAATCGGCCAAGCTGGGTGAACAGGGCCAGATCGGTAGAGCCCTGCGCACCGCCACGGGCCAGCAAAAGTGCGGACGCGATCGAGATGATGACGGCCGGGATCTGGCTGACCAACCCGTCGCCCACGGTCAGAATCGCATAGGTTTCAAAGGCCTGCGACATCGGCATTCCGTGCAGTATGACCCCGATCAGCAGGCCCATCACCAGGTTGAGCAGCGTGATCAGCAACCCCGCGACCGCGTCGCCCTTGACGAATTTCGAGGCGCCGTCCAGCGAGCCAAAAAAGGTGGTTTCCTGCTGCTCACGCTCGCGCCGTGCCTTGGCTTCGGCGTGGTCGATGGCGCCCGCGGACATATCGCTGTCGATCGCCAGCTGCTTGCCCGGCATCCCGTCCAGCGCGAAACGCGCGCCAACCTCGGCCATGCGTGCGGCGCCTTTGGTGATCACGATGAAATTCACGATCACCAGCACGCCGAAGACGACAAGCCCCAGAAAAACGCTGCCGCCCATGACGAACATCGCGAAACCCTGGATGACATTTCCTGCGGCCTGGGTGCCGGTATGGCCCTCGCCGATGATCAGCTTGGTGGAGGACACGTTCAGCGACAGGCGCAACATGAGGGAGGCCAACAGGACAGTCGGAAAGGCGGAAAATTCCAGTGGCCGCTCGATGAAAAGGGTAATCGTGAACATCAGGATCGCCAGGGCAAAGGATGCCGCCAGCCCAATATCCAGCACCCAGGCGGGCATTGGCAGGATCATCATGACGATGACCGCCATCAGGGCCAGCGCCAGCAATACAGTTGGCTGAAACAGGGTTTTCAGGCTGATTTTCATGCGCAGGTCATTCCCGTACCAGCAGCCCCGGCCCGGCGGACCGACCCGCCATCGGCACCAAAGAGCCCAGGCTGCCCCGGGTGGCAGCGACCCGAAGCAGCGGATAAGTGTTGACCCTTGGCGTCTGAACACGGCGGATGGCGGCCGCCATCAGGACCGGGGCCGGATTTGTTTCCGCCGGCGCCGCGCCTTCAAGACCGGCGCGCAAGCGGTCGAAACGGGCGCGGTACCGTTCGGCAAAAACAGGCGTTCGCGAGTGATAGGCCCCCGCCGCCACGCTCCAGTCGCCGGATTCCGCATAAAGCCGTTTGAGGAACCTCGCAGCATAGCGCGCATTGGCGAGCGGTTCGAACATCTGCTCGACCGAGTCAAAGGCCTGCCCGTGCCAGCGATAGTTGATCTGGAAACAGCCGACATCGAAACTGCGGGCGCCGCTGTCAAACCGGTTTTGCGCATAGGCGCGCGCCTCTTGCGCGGTGGGAAACCATTTTCCAGCGCCCTCCATGTTGACGGTCCAGGGCCAGGGGCGCAGTTTCTTGCCGTACTTCCGTCCGGTTTCCGTCAGGGTGATGGCGCGCAAAACGCTGACCGGCACGCCGGTTTCGGCGGCAGCGACAAGGGCCGCGTCTTCGCAAAGGGCTGGCAGGTCCGGCATCGCGCGGAGCGCAGAGATCGGAAACAGCAGGCAAAAGATGATGGCAAGACGCCGCAGCATTGTGCGGCCGACACGGATTTCGCCGTGTGATTTTTTCCGGGCGCGTCCGGGCCGTGGATGGGTCGATAGTCGCATGATGATCGCCGCAATTCTTGCCGCATGAATGTTCATGGAAACTTTAGGAAACCCGGATGTACAAAAGGTAACCGGCAGACAAAAAACCGGCTGCTCAGGGGCTGGTCGTTTCGCTGAGCAGCGTGGTCAGAACAAGACGGGTCTGGCGGCTGCGGTCCAGCAATCCTTCGCCATATGCCAGCGAGCCGGGGGCCGCAGCGTCGGTACCGGTCTCCGAGGCCGGCCCTGTCGCCACACGCACGGCCGCGCGTTCGGCATCAGAGCCCAGTTCGCGCGCGGCCTCCCAGTCCTGACCGCGCCAGACCGCCCGGGCCTGTTCCTGCACCTTCCCGAGATCCGCATAGGTCTTGGCCGCCCGGTCGAATTCAAGGGCCTGAACATGGGCGCGCGCACGAAGTTCCAGCGCGGTCGGATCGTTCAGGCCAGCCAGATACCCGATTGCCAGATCGGCGCGATTTTCGTCCAGAAAACTGCGCGCGTACAGCACGCGGTCCTCAGGTGTCGGGATTTGGGTATCTTCAGACAGAACCGCCCGTGCCGGTTCCGGCATGCCAAGCGAAATCAGGCGGTCCGCAATGCGTCGGCGCAGCGAATCCGCCATGTCGTCGTTCCCAAGCTCCAGGGGAAGCGCCAGTGTAGCCTGCAAAAAGGCGACATCTGGTGCGTTGTCCACCGAGAGTTGGAAAGCCTCACGCCGCAACGACGCTGCGACGCCCGCTGAAATCCGGTTCTGCTCTTCGGCGCTGCCGATGCCGGTCAGAGTTTCCAGAATCTGCCCGGCATTTGCCATCGCGCGAAAACGCACGCGTTGCAGTTCGGCGCCCAATTCGGATCCACGTGCTTCGAAGGCCATGGCAGAGGCGGTTGTGATAAGACTGGGCGCAACGCGCGTTCCGGCATCGACCTGGGTATCGATCAAACGGATAACCGCGTTTTGCGCCTGTGGCCCATCCTCGCGAATGATTTCGGCAAGCTGATCCGTTCCGGCCCGCTGCGCGCCCAGTTCAAGTGCGATTTCGGCTTCCATCATGTCAAAACCCGATCCGTGATCGCCTGGCGCGCGCGAGATCGTGTTGCGAATGGTTGCCGCCGTTTCGGTGTCGCCGATTTGCAGAAACCGCGCTGCCAGCCCGGGCCCGAGATGACGGCGCAGGTGCAGCGGCAGCGCGGCGAATGCGCCAATCACCGTTTCGCGCGATATCTTGTCCGCCTTGCTTAGTGACGGTCTGGCCATGACTGCCCAAAGGGCGACGTTTGTATCGCACTCGACCTGATCTTTCAGCAGGAAGGGTGTGGTTGCCACGCCATCGTCCATGATATCGGCCAGGGTCGCCAACAATGGGGCATTGCTGATTTCGGTGTCAAAGGCCGCCAGCAGGGCGCGCGCCTCGGCGCCAAAGGTCAGGTAGATGTAGTGTTTGACCAGCGCCTCGACGCTGGCTGGATTCGCGACGTCGAACTCACCCACGATTTTCGAGCGGTAGTCAGAGATCGCCGAGCCGTGGTCGGGCGGGGTGCCCCAGTTTGTTAGGTCAAATAGTGTGGATGGCAGACAGGTATCCCCCTCGGCCGACAGCGAAGGTGGGGATTGCGTACGCAACTCGCCCCGGTCGATGGCGGTTTCAAACCGGATATTCGGGGAATCCGTGGCCTTTTGAATATCCGGACCGCCCATGGGATCCGGCATTTCGACGGGGACTGCCGACTCCGCCGCAGAGTCCGGAGTCGCGCGCGGGCGGCTTTGTTCCAGCAGTGTTTCGGTTGCGGACAGATCCGGCGTCACCAGGCCCTGCGCCGCGGCCCGGCCAAGTTGCTCGATCAGAGTCGCCTGCGCGGCTGCGCGGCGTTCCGCGATGGCGCCGGATGGTTGCGAATGACGCGCGGAGTCGAGCGGCGGCATCGAGGGCAGCGACAAGGCCAGATTGTCCTGCCAAGCGATCTCAGAGCGTCTGGGCACGTATTGGAACGGCATGTCGTTGCCGGTGTCGGCAGTCGCAAGAGGAGGCGGCACGATCCGAGGGGGCCGCGGATCCGGCATTGCGACATTGGCGGTGACGTTGTCATTTTCGGGTTCATTCATCGAACGGTCGGCCAGCGACGTTTCGTAGCGGGCATCTTGCGTTGGTGGACCGTCTTTCACGTCCAGCACCAGATTGCCCCGGAGCTCGAAGACGTCGGCGTAGCAGTCGCAGGCGACACCCAGAAACAAGGTGCCATCGGCGCGTTGCTCTACAGTTTCCAGCCGGTCGCGCGGGATCAGCCTGAAGACATCGTCCAGATCGTAGATGGCGTCATCGTGATCGGGGCGCAGTTCATAGCCGCCGTCGACCCGCCCGAACGTCCATTCGGGCACCCCCTGAAAGTCGATCACCAGCCGCGAAAAACCAGGGTGTTCGCCGGATCGCACCAGGATCGGATCGGCCAGCGCGAAAGCCGGAAACAGCGCCACCGCACAAAGAGCCAGAAACCGGATCATGCGGCCTCCTGTTTGACGTCCTTCAACGCATCCTCGACTTCGGAATAGCTGGGGCGGCAATGGCCGGGCGTGTTCTGGCGGCCGACTTCGATGCAGATATTGGTGGCATGGTTGTAGAGGTTCGCGACGAGAACCTCGCGAATCAACTGATAGAAATGCGCGTCTTCCTCGACCACGGACTTGATTTTGGTGGCGAAAGGGCCGACCAGGCCATAGGCCAGAAACACGCCCAGAAACGTTCCGACAAGCGCGCCACCGATCATTTTGCCAAGGATTTCAGGCGGCTGGTCGATCGAACCCATGGTCTTGATCACGCCCAGAACGGCCGCAACGATACCAAGGGCGGGCAGGCCGTCGGCAAGGGATTGCAGGGCGTGGCTGGAATGCATGGAGTGGTGCAGGTTGGCCTCCATCCGTTTCTCAAGGACTTCTTCGACCTGATGCGGGTCGTCATAGTTCATCGAGGCGGACCGCAGGGTGTCGCAGATCAGATTGACCGCTTCCTTGTCGGCCAGAATGCGTTGATATTGACCGAAAATCGAAGAATTCTCGGGGTCTTCGATATGTTCCTCCAGCGCGACGGCGTTTTGTCGCGCCAGTCGAATCAGTTGAAACAGCAGGCACAAAAGATCGCGGTAATCCTCATGCTTCCATTTGGTGCCCTTAAAGACTTTGCCGAGGTCTTTCATCGTGTGCTTGATGCCCGCCATGTCATTGGCGATCACAAAGGCGCCCGCCGCGGCGCCGCCGATGATGATCATCTCGTAGGGCAGGGATTTCATGATGATCCCCATTTTGCCGCCGGCCAGAAGGTAGCCGCCGAACACCATGATGAAAATCAAGAGAATGCCAACGATGCCGATCATGTCGCTTTGTCTCCGTTCAAGGGCCGGGTGGCCTGCGGCGTCAGCATTTCAGAACTGGGTTAAGACCTGGTGACCGAATGGTTTCAGCTTCATTCAGTCGGCACATTTGCATTGCGCCCGGCAAGCACGACGCTGATCGAGTAAGCCGATTGCGGGTTGAGGCCGGCCATGACCGCGGCTGCTGAATCAGGCCGCATCCGGCCCAGAAAGCCGGCGGCGAAATCCGGCGCCATTTCCTCGAAAAGTGCTGCGGCTTCTTTCGGCTTCATGTTTTCATAGACGGCGGTCAGGCGGGTCAGGTCGCCTTCGGCGGCCTCGTCGGCAAGGCTGAGAGTCGCCGACAGCCGGGTTTCGGCGGCCTCGAGCGCACGCATGTTCTTTTCGATTTCCTGCTCTGCCAGGCTGAGTGCCGCCAATCGATCCGCCAATGCGGCCTCGCGCTTGTCCAACGTGTCACGACGCGTGTTCAAGGCCGTCAGAACATGGGCGATATCCTGGGGGGCCTGACATTCCAGCGCCTCTGATTGTTCCGAGTTGGCGGCGCGCATTTCCTCGACACTCTTGGCCAGCGCCGATCCTGTACCGGTGGCCAGCCGCAGCCCGCCCGACGCCAGCAACAACGCAGCGATCAGCCACAGCGCGCCACGACCGGGACGCCCGCGTTTTTTGGGTTGGTTCGTCCTGCTCATTCTGCGGCCTCCTTCGCCCAGCCCCGATTGCTGCGAAACAGCGACATGTCCGCATCTTGCGGCTCGTGATCGGGCCCGGCGGTTTCGCGGTGGTGGGAAAACGCGGGCGGATCGGGCTGGTTCTGCGGAGTCTGCGTTTCGGTTGGAGGGTCAGCGACCGCCGAGCCGGGTTCCGGCAGATCGTGCATCGACGCCACCAGCAGTTCCAGCCGTCTCGCCACGTCTTCGGCCCGGCCAGTCAACGCCTGCAGGGAATTCGTCGAGCCAGTTGCCGAACCCTGAGCCTGCGACAATGCCCGCGTCATGTCGTCGACCTGGGCGGACAACACCGCGATTGCCCCGCCGACCCCCTTTTCAAGGTTGGTGAACCGGTTCAGCCGCCGCGACAGAACGATGCAATAAAAGGCAGCGCCCAGCGCACCGGCGACCAGCAGAATATCGGCAATCAGGTCCATTTTCGCCTCATCAATTCAGAACAAATTCCAGGATCAGCAGGTCGCGCACGCGCCCCTCACCCGTAACGATCTGCACCCGCCGCAGCATTTGCGCGCGCAGTTTGATCAGAGCGGACGGCTCTTCCAGATCGGCCAGTGCGACGGCGCGCAAATAGCCGTTCAGCACATCCACGACCCGGGGCAGCACGGCTGTCACGTCTTCCTTGGCGGAGGGCTCGACCTCCAGTTCGGCGCGGAACCGCAGGTGACGATTGACAGATCCGCGGCCAAGACTGATCACCAGCGGGTCCATTGGCACAAAGGCAACGTCAGGCAGCGATTCCATCTCTGCGGTGTCTTCCTGCATTTCGTCGTCCGGCGCCTGCGATCCGAGAACCATCCCGGAGTAAACCGCGAAAAAGCCGCCGCCGCCCAGTGCCAGGGCAAGAACCACACCGATGATCAGCCCCAGCTTGGACTTCTTTTCGGGCGCCTCGTCCTGAACTTCGTCAGCATCGGCCATGTCCGACTCCGATTTCTTCGTTTCAGACCCGGTATAGACCGATCAGAGCTAACCGATTGTTAAGACGGATCGATCAATGATGGCCGCAGGGCTTTCAGAATGGGAGATCCGCCTTGCAGCAAATCCTGACGATCTGGACTACGCTTGATGCACGCCGCCGGGTCATCGTGATTGCGGCGACCGTCGCGATGTTTGCCGCGGTGCTGGGTCTGTCGCGCATGGCATCGCAACCGTCGATGTCCCTGCTTTATGCCGGGCTGGAGCCTGGCGCGGCCGGCGATGTCGTCGCGGCGCTGGAACAGCAGGGCGTGCGATACGATGTGCGCGATGGTGCCATTTTCGTCGAAGGCGGCAAACGCGATGCGTTGCGGATGACGCTGGCGGCCGACGGGTTGCCGGCCAACAACGGCCAGGGCTATGAGCTGCTGGATCAGCTTTCCGGGTTTGGCACCACATCGCAGATGTTTGACGCGGCCTATTGGCGCGCGAAAGAAGGCGAACTGGCGCGGACGATCATGTCCAACCCGCGGATCAAGGGCGCGCGGGTGCATATCTCGAACCCGTCATCGAACCCGTTTCAGCGCAATCTGAAACCAGCCGCTGCCGTGATGGTGTCGACGACGGGGGGCTCCTTGACCGCGCCGCATGCCAAGGCCTTGAAATTCCTTGTGGCGTCGGCGGTTGCCGGGCTGGCGCCCGAAGATGTTTCGGTCATTGACGGGCGCAACGGGTTGGTGATGCAGGGGGACGACGCCGGGCAAGGCCTGGGCGGCGGCGAGGAGCGCGCCGTCGAACTTCGGCGCAACATCCAGCGTATGCTGGAGGCGCGCGTCGGGTTCGGCAACGCGGTGGTCGAGGTAAATGTCGAGACGGTGACAGAGCGCGAGGCGATCGTTCAGCGAACCTTCGATCCAGAGAACCGGGTGGCGATCAGCTCGGAGACGGAAGAACGCTCGACGAGATCAAGCGGATCCCAGGGCGGGGCGGTGACGGTCGCCAGCAACCTGCCCGAAGGCGACGCGGCGGGGGGGGGCGAAAACAGTTCGAACTCAGAAAACAGCGAATCGCGCGAGCGGGTGAACTATGAAGTGTCCGAAACGACCCGCGAGGTGCTGCGCACCCCCGGCGCGATCAAACGCATATCCGTTGCCGTCCTGGTCGACGGGCTGCGCAGCGTCGATCCGACGACCAACACCGAAACCTGGTTGCCACGCCCCGAGCCGGAGATGGAGGCGCTGCGCGAACTGGTCGCCTCGGCAGTCGGATTCGATGCCGAGCGCGGCGATTCGATCACGCTGAAGACCATGGAGTTCGAGCCGGCGGCGACCGACGAGGTCTTATTGGAAACGTCGATGTTTCAAGGCTTCGATCTGGACGTCATGACACTGATTCAACTGGGCATCCTGTCGCTTGTCGCGTTGGTTCTGGGCCTGTTCGTTGTGCGCCCGATTCTTGCCACAGGGCGGGCGGCTGCGCCGATGGCCCTGTCCGGGCCCGGCGCCTACCCGGCTTCGGGCGCATCAAATTCCGACCCGCAGCAGCCGGCGGGGCTGGATGGCAGCGCGCCCCCTCCCATCGCCCCGGCAATTGCGCCGCTTCCGACGGCGTTGACCGGAGAAATCGACGATGGGCTTATGCCGCTGCCGCAGTTGGCCATGGTATCCGCCGACCAGATGGGCGGCGGGCAGGATCTAATGCCGGCACTGCCCAATTCCAACCTTGATCCGGTCGAACGGCTGCGGGGCCTGATCGAGGAACGTCGCGAAGAGACCGTCGAGATCCTGCGGAGCTGGATGGAAGATCACGAGGAGAAGGCCTGATGGGGTCGCTCAGTCTGGAGGATTTCACCACTGCCGCGCAGAGCAGAGAGGCTGATCACGCCGATCTGGTACCCCGCACCACCGTCGAAGCCGACCGGATGGAATCCTATGAGAAGGGTTATCAGGCGGGTTGGGACGATGCCGCCCGCGCCCAGTCCGAGGATCAGACCCGAATCGGCGCCGATTTCGCCCGCAATCTGCAAGAGCTGTCGTTCACGTTTCACGAGGCGCGGGCGCATGTGATTCAGGCGATGGAGCCATTGCTGAACGAGCTGGTCGAGACCTTGCTGCCGGGTCTTGTGTCAGAAACCCTTGGTCACAAAATCATGGAAGAATTGCGCCCGCTGATCGAGGAAGGCGCGGACAGCCCGGTTGAACTGGTGATCTCGCCGGCAAGCCGGCCCGCGCTGGAAAACCAGATGGCGGGGTTTGAATCCATCGCAATCCGCCTGACCGAAGAACCATCGCTGGCCGAAGGACAAGCCTATCTGCGAATCGGAAAGACCGAGCGCCAGATCGACCTGTCCGGCGCGCTGGAAACCATCACCAAGGCAATTCGCGCGCTTTACGAATTGAATGAAAGGACGCTGAAACATGGCTGACCCTGACCTGCCGGACTCCGCCGGCCATCCGTTTACCCGGGTGCCGATCGAAATCACGGTTTCGGTTGGCCGGGCGCATCCGATGGTGCGGGACTTGCTGTCGCTGGAGAACGAGGCGGTTCTGATGCTGGACAAGCGTGTCGAGGACCCTGTCGAGTTATATGTCGGCGACAAACTGATCGCGCGGGGCGAGTTGCAGGAACTGGATGGCGAAAACGCAGGACAACTGGCCGTGCGCCTGACAGAGGTTGCCGACCTGACCAACGGGCTTTGACCGGGTGAGCTGTCCCCGGCGGATATGTCTGGCGCTTGCCGCGCTGTTTTTCCTGTCCAATCCCGCATTCGCGCAGGAGATAACGCTGTCGTTTGGCGAGGACGGCTCGCTCGCGGGGCGCAGCATTCAGCTGATCATCCTGATCACATTGCTTAGCCTGGTGCCGGGGCTGGCGATCATGATCACCTGTTTTCCCTTTATCGTCACCGTGCTTTCGATCCTGCGCCAGGCGATCGGATTGCAGCAGTCGCCGCCGAATATGCTGATTATCAGCCTGGCGCTGTTCCTGACCTATTTCGTAATGGAGCCGGTGTTCACCGAGGCATGGCGGGTCGGGGTCGAGCCCTTGATCGCCGGGCGGATGGAAATCGAGGATGCTTTTCTGCAGGGCATTGCGCCGTTCCGGGTGTTCATGGCGGCACGTATCGATGCGGACACATTCGTCAGCCTGTCATCGCTGCGCGATAGTACCCAAAGTCTGACGCAACCTGCCGAAAGCGCACCGCTGTCGCTGCTGGTGCCGTCCTTTCTGCTAAGCGAGATCGAACGCGCGTTCCAGATCGGGTTCCTGATTTTCCTGCCGTTCCTGATCATCGATCTGGTTGTCGCCGCCGTTCTGATGTCGATGGGCATGATGATGGTGCCGCCGGCAATCGTTTCGCTGCCGTTCAAGCTGGCATTTTTTGTCGTTGCTGACGGTTGGAGCCTGATTTCCGGTGCCTTGGTGCGCAGCTATTTCTGATCCGCGACCCCGTTGGCGCGGGGCCCCGCGCACCCTTTCCATCATGCGCCCGGCAGTTGAAGCGGGCGGTTTGCATCCCGGCCGATAATCCGGGCCGAGGCCACCACCGCGTTGAGCCGGCCCGGTTCAGCGGACGACGAATTCCGCATGCAGCGCGCCCGCAGCCTTGATGCTTTTCAGGATGTCGATCATGTCGCGGGGCGAGACGCCCAGCGCATTCAGCCCGGCAATGACCTCGGACAGCGACGTGCCGCCGCTGACTTCCGCCAGCCCGATGCCCGGTTCTTCCTGCAAGGATGCGCTGGTGCGGGGCACGACGACAGTGCCACCTTCGGTAAATGGATTGGGCTGGATAACCAGCGGCGTCTCTTGAATGCGCAGGGTCAGATTGCCCTGGCTGACAGCGACACGGGAGATTCGGACATCTTCGCCCAAAACGATCGTGCCGGAGCGTTGATCGACCACTACGCGGGCCTTGCGCTGCGGCACCACCGACAGGTTTTCGATCCTGCTAAGCGCATGGGCAGGGGAAATCGCGCCGGTCGCGCTGATATCGACGACGACGGTGCCCGGATCGATCATCCGGGCGACGATGCGCCCCAGGTCGGCGTTGATCACGTTCTCGATCCGTCCGGCGGTGGTGAAATCGGCCGTTCGCAAGGCCAGCCTGATCGTTTTCAGACCGGCGAAATCGAATTCGATCTCGCGTTCCACTCGGGCGCCCGACGGAATTGTCCCGGCGGTCGGAACGCCCTGCACGACACTGGCGCCATCGCCCTCGGCCGACGCGCCGCCGGCGATGACGGTCCCTTGCGCAACCGCATAGATCTGGCCGTCAGCGGCGTTCAGCGGCGTCATCACCAGGGTTCCGCCAAGCAGGCTTTTGGCGTCGCCGATGGCCGAAACCGTGATGTCGATCTGCGATCCCGCCCTGGAAAAGGGCGGCAGAACGGCGGTGACGAATACCGCCGCGACGTTCTTTGGGCGAAACTGCTCGCCGGTCACGTTGACGCCCAGCCGTTCCAGAATGTTCGACATGATCTCTTCGGTGAAGGGCGCGTTGCGGATGCCATCGCCGGTACCGTTCAAGCCGACAACCAGGCCATAGCCCACCAGATCGTTGCCACGGACCCCGTCGAACTCTACCAGATCCTTGATCCGAACCGGGGCCGCGGCGACGTTGGTTGCTAGGAAGATCAGGGAAAGCGCCAGGATCAATCGGGTCATCTGAGATATTCCGTCAGGCTAAGGCGCGACAGGCGCGCGGTGACTGTGTAAAGCATTTCAAGCTGGGTCTGGACTTCTGAAAGTTCGGTCGCGGTCCGGTAGGGATCGATCGCGATGATCTTGTTTCGCGCCAGTTCCAGCGCCGAAGTCTCGGCGCTGTTGCGGGCGGTTGCGGCGTCGATGCGCCCCTCGATCAGGCCAATGCCCGCGCGTAACTCCGCCAGCGTCTTGTCACCGGTGATCATGCGGGTTGCAGAGGTTTCCACCAATGCGGCGCGTTCACCGGCATCCGGTTCCAGGGCTCCGTCGGCGACAAGTGCAGCCATGGCGTAGGCTTTCATGAGATCGCGCAATTCCTGATCGTCGGCGGACAAGGTCAAAGCAGCCTCTTCGCCGGGGCCGACGCGGAACGGTGCCAGGTCGGTGCTGCTGCCAAGATACCCGCTGGTTTCGAATCCGCCGCCTGGTGTGTCGAACCACGCCTCGACGACGGATTCCACACCGGCGGCGGTGGTTTCGGCGGCGATGGCAACCTGCAAGGCGGCCAGCATCGTTTCGGAGTCCTGAAGTACGGCGCCGCTGGTGTCGGTTCCGCCCAGTATGGCGCGATCCGCGACCTGGGTGTTAAGCACCGACACGACTGTCGCAAACCGGGCGCGGGCATCCGCAGCGGTGGTTTGCACCAAAGCCGTTTGCCCGAATTCGCTGGCCTGCAACAGGGAAAGGCCGATTTCCGACGTGGTCTGTTGTACGGTTTCCAGGACACGCTGGACGGTGCTGACTGTCAAAGAAGCCTCGTTCGCCGCGACCTTATAGGCCTTGAGCGTGCCAAGCGCATTTTCAATGCCGCCCAATGCGCCGAGATCACCACCAGTCGCGCCGCGCAGATCCTGGGTGATGCCGGTTGCCAGCTCATTTCCCAACCTGTTCAGCTGTGTCTTGATCCGGGCCTGGCTTTGCCGGGTCTGGAACGAGACCGCGAGATCACCCATGGAAAGGCTGCTCATCTGTTATAACCCCAGCA
>Ga0316207_10003605_pt1 | contig 14197 bp, 20 predicted proteins | sample 6weekpyrite_MG_FD_204943 | JGI IMG/M metagenome (GOLD analysis project Ga0316207, IMG submission 204943) | Microbial mat bacterial communities from mineral coupon in-situ incubated in ocean water Damariscotta River, Maine, United States -... | ecosystem: Environmental > Aquatic > Marine >... | reverse complement strand
GACCAAAAAAAGGAAAAGCCAGTTAAAAAATGTACAGAGCAAGGCTGTGAGAATGTTTTAACAAAAGAATACACGACTATATGCAATGAATGCCTAGAACGCGCAAGGGCTTCTTTGTTTCATAGATGTCAGATTGATAAAAAAGAGGATAACAAAAATGTTCGATAAAGACGGGAAAGAAGCACTAGAAGCGGTTAACAAATTAATTAAATCCTTGAATACGGCTGGAATCATTTACAAGTACGGCTCTGGTGTTAGGCCGTCATTTCTTAATATTGTTAGCTCAGGAGTGGAGGCTTGCCACGTAAAAAAAATAAGAGAACTAGAAGAGAAACTAGCCGCTGTAATGGAGTTGTTAAATATCTCTGAAATCGGAGAAGAGAAAATAGGGGCGAGACTTAAAAAAGGGAGTAAGGAAGTTCCTATAAAAAAGCCGTCTACCAATTCAGTGGCGGATAATGGGGTGAGGGTGCTAGGTGGTTATGGCTTCGATGTTTTTGCAGATGCCAGACATTTTGATGCTAAGTGTAGGTAAAATAATTTTTAAGAGCGGGAGGAAATCATCGTGAAACCAACAATGTGGATAAGGATTTTTAAATGCCCTGTATGCGGCAAAAAGCACGAAGTTAAAAGCAGGCGCATGGAACTAGATAAAACGCAGGATAAACGAATAAGCGAATGCAGAAAAGAAAATGATAATAGCTAACGAATTGAGGGTTAGATAAATGGCGCAAATAAACCCAGAAAAGGCTTTAGAGTTTCTAGCGACTACAGATGAGGAATTTGCCAGAGCAAGGGCAAATGTCAAATATTTAGAGCATAAGCGAAAGACAATCAAAGCGACTCAGTTTTTAGAAGCTACCGGAACCATTCAACAAAAAGAAAGCATTGCTTATGACAGTCAGGAAATGCGAGACCATTTAGAAGAATATAAAAATGCAGTTTATGACGAGCAAATACTTGTAAGCAAAAGAAAATCGGCGGAGTTGGCAATTGAAGTTTGGCGCTCAAAAAATGCGAATCGTAGAACGGGGAATATATGAGCAAAGCCAAGCGCCATATGGGGAGAGTAGCAGAGCTAGGCTGCTTAATTCATGGAACGCCTGCTGAAGTTCATCACATTCGCACAGAGCGAATAAAAAATGATTTTCTAGTTATTCCGTTATGCCCCGAATGTCACAGGGGAGATTTTTCTATTCACATGAGCAAAGAGCAGTTTACGAATATTTATGGAAGTGAGCTTCAATTATTAGCTGAGACTTTGGAGAGGTTAGAGAAATGAACCACAAAGAAGACGACGAGCAAAAAGCTTTAATTCAATGGGCTAACGCAACTAAACAAAACAGGGAAAGCATAGGGGCGTATTTATTCGCCATACCAAACGGAGGGAAGCGAAACCCAAAAGAGGCCAGAAGGTTAAAAGCTCAAGGGGTAAAGGCGGGTGTATCTGATTTGTTTCTACCTTTGGCGCATGGCGGTCATTTGGGGTTATGGCTAGAGATGAAATCAGCACTTGGAAAGCTTACCGACACGCAAGAAGACTGGCTTTTAAAAATGGAAAAGCAAGGTTACGAAATCGCTGTTTGTTATAACTGGATGCAAGCAAGAGACACGATTAAACGATACTTAGGGCTACCACAAACACAGGTGATAAATGAATAATTCATCGATGGGATATTACTCTAACCCAGAGCGGGTTTTATTAAACGAAGAAAAGGGGCGTTTAAAGGTTGAGGAAGGGTGCAGGGTTTGCCAGTTTCGAGACGTGGCTATTATCTGTTTCACCGAACGGATATGTGCAGAAGGGCACTCCCCGATTAAGGGTAAAAAATATTGTGATTATTGGGAGCTAGAAAGCGAATGTTAAAACACATCGATAAATTAGCTGAAGATTGGGCGCATGAGATTGGCACCATCATGGAAAGATCGTGTCTTAATTACCCTAACGCTTCATCAATAGCGAGAATAAATGAGGGGGGGTCACAGGTTGCAGGCTCCAAGTGTCCTGAAATGATAACCAGCGCAAGAGCAACAGCTTTTCATCTTCTCTACAAAGAATTACCAAACAAGCATAAGAAAATAATCTACAAGCGATACATAAAAACATTAAAACTAAATAGCCGCGAGTATCATATTTTAGGAATGATATTCAAAGGCATTAATGAAAAGTTGCCCGCTGTTAAAAATAATTTAAAAAAAGATAAAGAAATACTTCCAAAACGGGGAAAAAATATGCTACATTATGGTTAAGTGGTCATTTAGGCCATGAAATAAAGCTGATTCCTAACGGACTCGGCTTTTTTTATGCAAGAAACTTTTGTCAAAGTTATTTTCAAACAGGTCAGACAAGGTGTCGGCTAGAGTTGCGTCTAGTTTCGCGGTTCGATTCCGCACAAATTCATAACCCCGTTGATTTAGGTCGCGGGGTTTTTTATTGCAAAAAATTCACTGTCGAGATGACAGCGAGGACGAGATTATGGGTGATGGTAAAGTTAATTTAGGCGGGATTAATCCAACAGAGCCTAATGCTGGCGTGCATCAAGATTATTCTGGTGGAAGTAGCCACACCAAAGAACAAGGCATAATTGGCGGTGGAAAAAATGAAGATTCTGAAACCAATAATTTCACTAGAACTCATGCTTATGGGAACAAGACATTTTTTAACCCAAACGCTACGACTGAGCAAGTCGTTACAGCAGCTCCAGCTATCTTGTATGGTTATATAGGAAAGGTTGGCACTGGGACTATTACCTTTAGGGATGATAATGCTGTAAATGGAGCAACCCCTGAGCTACCAGCCTTAACACTAGCTGTTGGGACAATAGTTACTTTCCCTGTAGGTCTTAAAATGAATACTGGCATCACTGCTCAGTGCAGTGTTGGAACCGACGAAGTTACCCTAATATGGGACGCTCAATAATGACGCGCTCCGCCCTATCAACTGCTAGAGGAACAAAGCAGAGTAATTACAAAGTATTCACGCCTGTACTAGTGGAAGATTTCAGCGGTGCTCCAAGTAATGACCCGCACTCTGCTTATATACAAGAAACAACTATAAACAAAACTGGAACGGCAAGTGCTGGACTAAGCTCACCAAGCTCTCCAAGCTTAATGGATTTTGTTTTTACACCTACTAAGATAACAGAGTCAGGGATAGGAGTATGGTTCTATAAGCCAGAGGGAGCAACATGGACAAGCATTAATTTTTTTATTAGTTCCAGTGGTGGGGCTTTTTCTGCTAATACATGGGCTAATGTCGCAATGACAGCAGATGATGGAGTAAAAACAACGGCTGGCGCAGACCAGAGAACAGGATGGAATTTTAAAATCTTGTACCCTAGTGACTTTTCGCCAAATGGTTCCTTTGATATATCAACCGCCTTAATCGATACAGTAAGAGTTCGTCACGATAACGCAGGGGTAGGCGATGTAATAATCGATTCAATAAATTTTAATGTCAGAGCAAGAGCAAAGTGTCTTGTTATGGCAGATGATACACATGAATCATTTTGGACTTTAGGTAAGCCAATACTAGATGCGGCAGGGTTCCCAGTAACAATATACCAGACCCATGATTTAATTGATTCTGCTAACTACGCCACTACAGCGCAATTAACAAGCGCATATAACGCAGGCTGGGATATATGTAACCACCTTGACGAGCATGTTCAATTAACAAATATAGTTACAGGCATAACAAAAGCAACTCAAGCCGTCATTGCAGTATCAACATCGCATTCATCAAAAATTAATATTGGTGATGAAATGACACTGTCCGATGTTGAGGGCATGACAGAGATTAACGGCACACATACAGTAACTGCTATCCCTGACAATACCCATGTGACACTAGATATTGATTCTACTGGGTTTACTACATACACAGCAAACGGAAAGCTAAGATATTCAGCGGCACAATTAAAGATAAAATTAGACGTTATGGATAGCTGGTTAGCTAGTCACGGGATGGGCAGATCAAGAAAGCACTTCGCGTATCCTACAGGGATATTTGACGTAGAGTTCCATCCTAGTTTTATGGAGGGCTACGGTTTTAAGACAGCGAGAGCAATTCATTCTACGTTGATTAATCATCATGTTCTGGGTGTTGATAATATGCACCACCTTTGGGCTAAAGGTGTTGGTGTTTCGGTAACAGCGCTAAATATTACCGACAAGATAGACCAAGCCATAAAAAATGGAGATACTTTTTGCCTGTACCTACACGGCCTAACAACAGGTGTACCAGCTGAAGACACTTACTTTTGGCTTGAATCAAAATTCCAAACCGTTATAGATTATTTAAAAATAAAATCGGACAACGGGGAGATTGACGTAACTACTATTTCAAAATGGAATAACGGGTTATGAAATCAGACAGAATCCTTCAAGCATTATCACAAGACAGAATAAAAGCAGTACAGAACGAAAACACGTCCCTAAATTATTCTGTTAATTGGGGCGCTCAAATAGACACGGCTACAATTTCAACTAGCACTTGGACGAGTGAAGATAATATAACAATTGCTAGCCAATCAAACACCACAACAACAGCAACAGCTAACTTATCCGGCGGTGTTGGTTGTTATCGAGTAGTAAACAAAATAACCACATCAGACGGACAAACAGACGAGAGAATTATCATTTTAACTATATTAGAGAACGATGATTATTTGAGGGATTATGAATAAATTTATAACCATAAAAACAAAAGAATCAGATTTTACTCATGAAATAGGGTGTGGCTATCAAATCAAAGCGGGTAATTTTATTCGTCGTGATGCGGTTAGGTTCCACAGCAAAAAGTTAATTCCTATAATTCAGGAAAAAATGCTTAATAAAGCCCTTCGTTTTATGGGCGCGGCTTAGGATTATGAGTAAACCCCTCATAACATTAAGTGATTGATATGCCTAAAAGTTTTGCAAAGAAAAATAAGGAAATAAGACAAGAGGCATTAAGGGAAGAATTAAAGGCTCGTGAGTACCTTAGACAGCTTCAAGATATTGACGACACGATAAGAAAAAACTGGGAAAGCATGGAGACTGCTCAAGTCAGCGCATTACGTTTAAGAGCAGATATTAACTTCAAGCGACTAGACAAAGTATTACCTAATTTAACTAGCGTCGAGATGACGGCAGATATAACGGTGACTAATGAGCGCGAACTCACAGAAGAAGAACTGCTCAGTATCGCAGCAGGTAGCGGCACAGGAGATTCTAAACAGAAGAGCGGCAAGGGCAAATCTTCTAGCGTTCACTGAGTACACAAAACCAGACTTTGAAAGCGCAGAACATCACGCGATTATTGCAAAAGAACTAGAGGCAGTAGAACGAGGTGAGATAGATCGTTTAATGATCTTTGCGCCTCCAAGACATACAAAATCAGAATTAGCATCGCGCCGTTTCCCTTCATGGGCTTTAGGTCGTGACCCAAAACGACAAATAATTACATCAACTTATTCCGGTGAATTTGCGCTGGATTTTGGGCGTGATGTTAGAAACATTGTCGATACACAAGACTATAAAAATATATTTCCAGATGTAAGCCTTGCTGATGATTCTAAGGCCGCTAACAGGTGGCATACGAATAAGGGCGGGGTTTATGTCGCTGTAGGTGTTGGCGGGCCTATAACTGGCCGTGGCGCTCATATAGCGTTGATTGACGACCCATTTAAGAACAGGGAAGAAGCAGACAGCGAGTTAATGAGAAATAAAGTATGGGATTGGTACACATCAACCCTATACACGCGATTAATGCCTTCAGGTGCAATTGTTTTAATTCTTACCCGTTGGCATGAAGACGATTTAGCAGGCCGATTGCTTGAGAAACAAAAACAGGGCGGGGACAAATGGCGCGTTGTTGAGCTTCCGGCGATAAAAGATGAAGGCTCTGATAATGAAAAAGCTTTATGGCCTGCTTGGTATCCGGTACCTGCTTTAAAGCGAATTAAAAATGCTATTGGCCCTCGTGATTGGTCAGCTCTTTATCAACAAAACCCAGAGCCAGACGAAGGCATATTTTTTAAGCGTGAAGATTTTAAGCGTTACCCATTAGGCGACCATCCAAAGTATTTAACAAAATTTGGCGCAAGTGATTACGCGGTAACGGCAGACGGCGGAGACTTTACCGAGCAAGGTGTGTCAGGCCTTTGTCCCGAAGGAATTTTATACGTCCTCGATTGGATTTATGGTCAAACCGAATCCGATGTTTGGGTTGAGGATTTACTTGATTTAGTTGAAAAGCATGACCCTGTTATATGGGGGGCTGAAACCGGACAAATTAAACGCGCTGTGGCTCCGTGGTTAAACAAAAGAAGCCTAAAAAGAAATGTCTATGTTGATTTAGAGCCAATGTCGAATGCAGGCGGCAAAGCGACAAACGCTCGATCATTTCAAGCAATGACAAGATTAGGTTTAGTTTATATCCCTATTTGTGAATGGGGAGATAGATTAATAAATCAATTAATAAAATTCCCTGCTGGTGCATTCGATGACGCTGTTGACGTGTGCGGAATCATGGGCAGATTAATAGACAAAGTTTATGAAATTTCACCACCAGACAAACCCAAAGAAAAAGAAAGACACGATTACGGCTATGGTGATAATGATGAAGCGGACAGTTGGAAGGTGGTTTGATTGTGAAGCATGAATTACCACAGAAAAGCCAGCTTGATTCTCTCCTGTCTTATGATGAATTTAGTGGGAAATTAACATGGAAACAAAGAAGCCCTAACATGTTTAAAGATAAGCAGTCAGCAAAGGCATGGAATACAAAATACTCAGGGGCTATTGCTGGTAGCGCATTAGAAACAAGAGGCGGTAAAAAATATCTATATATATCTATATTTGGCGTTCGGTATATGGCGCATAGGCTGATTTGGAAAATGACAAACAAAGAGGCACCAGATTGTATAGATCATATAAACGGAGACAGTCTCGACAATAGCATAAAAAACCTAAGGTCAGTTGATTTATCTGGAAACCAAAGAAACAGAAAAATGAACGCAAACAATTCATCTGGAATGACTGGTGTAATTTGGTTTAAGCCTACATCTAGATGGAGAGCAGGCATAACCATTAAAGGAAAGAATATTAATCTAGGTTACTTCAAGACTTTGTTTGATGCTTGCTGTGCCAGAAAGTCAGCAGAGATTAAGCATGGCTTCCATGATAATCACGGAATAATCAGGGCTTTATAAGCATGACTTCAGAAATTCACACAAAGCTAGTTCAGTACGTCGAGACTTTTTTCGAGCATACGCAAGCGGGTCATGATGAAGCTCGCACACGTCGAGATTATTATAATGGCATACAGCATACAGCGGAAGAAATAGCGACTTTAAGAAAGCGCAAACAACCTGTTGTTACTGATAATCGTATCAAGCGTAAAGTTGATTATTTACTAGGTGTTGAAAGACAAACACGAACAGACCCTAAAGCATTTCCACGCACACCAGATGATGATGAATCAGCGCAAGTCTTTACAGACTCTCTGCGTTTCGTTAATGATAATAACGATTGGGATATGGAGCGGTCAGAAGCTTTTGATTTTCTATGTGTAGAAGGTCTTGAGGCTTACATGATTGATGAGCAAGAGATCGGCGGTGAATCTCAAGTTATCACTAAGCATATCGCTCATAATCGTTTTATTTATGACCCACATTCAACAGACAGATATTTCAGAGATGCGAAGTATAAAGGCGTTATCACATGGATGGATATTGAAGACGCTAAAGGCATGTTTAAGGGCAAAGACGAAGTTTTAAATGTCACGCCAACACAAACAAATTCAACCTTTGACGATAAGCCAGCGAATGCGATCTGGTTAGATTCAAATCGTAAGCGCGTGATGATTATCTTGCTGGACTTTTTAGAGGACGGCGTTTGGAATCGTGCATTATTTACGAAAGAAGGCTTTTTATTCGAGCCTGCACCTTCTCGCTTCCTTGACGAATATGGAAAGCCTGAAAGTAACATAGTAGCGGGTGGCGCGTTTATTGACGCTGATAATGACCGTTATGGAATTGTTAGGCAGATGATCTCTCCACAAGATGAGATTAATAAGCGTCGATCTAAATACTTAGATTTATTAAGTCGTAGACAAACATATAGTAATTCGAAAGCTGTTAAAAATATAAACCAAGCAAAGCAAGAGTTCTCTAAAACAGACGGACATATTGAGTTACAAGGCGGTACACAATGGGGCGCTGATATTGGAATAATCCCCACTGGTGATATGGCAATAGGTCAATTTAACCTTCTTCAAGACGCGCTAGGCTCGATTGAAGGCATGGGACAGGGCGACATAGTAAGCAGCTCTGCATCGGGTCGTAGCAAAGAGATAAGCCAGAATTCAAACCTTATTGAGTTAGGCCCATTATTCGATACACATAGACAAGTTTCTAAGCTGGTTTACAAGCAGCAATTTAACCGCATTAAGCAATTCTGGACAGGGCATAAGTTCATTCGTGTTACTGATGACGAAAGAAACATGAAGTTTTCAGAATTAAATAAACCAATGACGGGCGCTGATTTAATTATAGAAAAAATGGGTAGAGAAGAGGGCGAACAGGTTATCGCTCAGAATCAAGGCGACCCAAGACTTTACCAAGTTTTAGAAACTAGAAACAATCCTGCTGAAGTTAACGTCGACATAATCATAGAAGATGCGCCGGACGTTGTGAACATTCAGGCTGAACAGTTTGAAGAGCTAGTAAGAATTGCTCCGAGTTATCCTGAAGAGGTTAAATTTAAGCATATCCTGCAAATGTCAACGATTAGAAACAAAGATCAAATACTTGAAGACATGAACGGTGGCGACGAAGAAGCACAGGCGCAGCTTAAGAAAATAGCAGAGCAGGAAAATCAGATTAAAGAGCTTTACGAAGAGCTAGAGCTGAAAGGCAAAGAAGCTAAGGTTAATCTGGATAATGCTTCAGCTAAAGAAAAAGAAGCAAAAGCAAAGCAGATAGAAATAGAAACAGAAGCGCAAGAAATTGAAAACGAATTAGTGACTGAATCTGTGAGTATGAATTTTGGATAATTATATATTTACGTCAAGGCTAGTAGATAAATCAAAGCTTAAGAAGAATGCGCTCGGTTACTATACCTGTATTCAGGATAGAAAGAGATGCGAGGAAATTTGCCTTAATAATTTTGGATGGGAATTACCAAAAAATCATAACTTATTAAATTACAACGGGAATTATATTTTAGTCCTGTAAACAAAACCAATTTTAAGAATTTAAGAAGCTCCTTTTTAGGGGCTTTTTTTATGGGCGCAATTAAGCGCAACACGCCTCCGGTGAAATCGGGAGATAACCGCCTACGGGTTTACGGTAGATAAGGGTGAAACATGACTGACCAATTAGAAGAATTTCTAGAACAGGAAATAAGCGAAGAAACTATTGAGGAAGTTGCTGAAGAAGTAACAACCGAAATAGAAGAAACGCCACAACCTGAAACGGTAGAAAACGAAGAAGCGCCTACGGCTTCTATAGAAGAAACTAATCGGGAAGACGAGAAGCCCGAAACTATTGCTATGAGCGCCTTTATGGGTGTGAAAAGCGAAAATAAGGAACTGAAGGAACGAATAGCTAATTTACAGCAGCAACCAAAACCTAAAGAAGACGTAGACATTTTTGAAGAGCCTGAAAAGTTCAAAAATAATGTCATAACCGAAGCACAACAAATCGCACTTAATAGCCGTTTTGAAACATCAGAAATGATCATGCAAGACAAGCATGGTGATTATGACGAAAAGGCTGACAAGTTCGAGCAAATGGTTAAAAACAATGCGCCTCTTTATAACCAGCTAATAAGCTCAAAAAACCCTGCAAAGTTTATTTATGACCATGTTGTTAAAACTGAAAAGATGAATCAGTTTGACAATATTGAAGATCATGAAACAGCAATACGCGCGGAAGAAAGAGCAAAAGTTTTAGCTGAGATTGCAGAAAGTAACAAAGGCGAAAAATCAGAAGTTCCGCCCTCAATGGTGGATGTTCGATCTAGTACGGCCACTAAGGCGGCTGCATCGAGCAATCTCTTAGATGAAATATTCCCCGATTAATAAATGAAGTGTTAGCACTGTCGAGAGACAGCGCGCCTTCCCTAAGATGGAGGCCAAATCATGGCTGAAACAACTACAAGCGCAGCCCTAAGCGTTGAACAATGGGAAAAAAAGCAGCATATAGCATATGTTCGCGGTAATCGTTATGCGCGTTACATGGGCAAAGATCAAGACGCAATTATCCAAATTAAACACGACTTAACAAAAGATGACGGAGACGCAATTACTATACCTTTAGTTGGTGCGTTTGATGATTCGGCTGGCGCAAATGATGGCACAACTGATTTAGCAGGAAATGAAAAATCATTGCCTAATGATGGTCATCGCGTAAGTGTTGGTATTGTTCGAGACGCTTTCACTGTGAAAGTCGATGAAGAGCAAAAATCTCCAATTGGTTTAAGAGAAGCTGGCAAAACAGGTCTTAAAGCTCTGCAAACTCGCTATCTTCGCAATAGCATTGAAGATGCATTGTCCTCTAAAAATGGCGTGTCTTACTCTGCTGCTTCTGAAGCTCAGAAAGATGCATGGTTAGTAGATAATGCTGACCGTTGCTTATTTGGTGCGGCTAAGTCAAACAATGGCGCTAATGATCATTCAGCGGCACTGTTAAATGTAGATGCAACTAATGACACGCTAACGCCTGCAATGGTTTCTTTAGCCAAGCGTATGGCTCAAACCGCTGTTACTGCCAACAGTGACGGTATGCGCCCTTACACTTCAAACGAAGACGAAGAAACTTTTGTGATGTTTGTTCCTTCTCTTGCATTCCGTGACTTTAGAGGCGCTCTTGAAACTTCTGGTGATTTACGAGATGCAGAAGTTCGCGGCAAAGCCAATCCATTATGGAGCGGCCCGTCTTCTCTTTATTGGGATGGTGTGATTGTTCGTGAAATGCAAAGTCTGGGCGTTCTGTCTGGTGTTGGTGCTGCTGGTATTGACGTCGCTCCTTGCTTCTTGTGTGGCGCTCAAGCGTTAGCGGTTGCATGGGCTATGACCACAAAATCAACGGTTCGCAAAGAGGACGATTATGGTATTCGTCACGGTGTTGGTTTTATGGAGATGCGCGGCGTTGATAAAATCCAATACGATCAAACAGGAACAGCTGCACAAGATTGGGGTGTAGTTACTGTTTATGCTTCTGGCGTAGCAGACGTTTAATTTTTCTTTTAATTTGGAGGGCTTCGGCTCTCCCTTCTTTTTGGTGATTTATGAAATTTAAATACAACGGCTACATTAAAGATTTAACAATGTTTGGCTATGACTTCTCAAGCGGTGAATGTGAAGTGAAAGACGAGCATTTTATTAATAAACTAAAAAACATTCCTGATTTTGAAATTGTTAAGGCGAAAGCTAAAAAAGCAAAAGTAAAAGCTAATGACAAAAACAAAACTAATTAAGAAAATCCTGCAAAAGCTCAAAGTTTTAGAATCTGGCGAGAGTCCAGACTCAGAGCAAACAGCAACGGTTAGCGAAATGTATGACACGGTTTATCAGGAGCTTAAATCTGATGAGCTAGTCACATGGACAGCGGCGGGAGATATTCCAGAGAAACAAGCAAGCCAGATGATTATTTTTATGGCTTCTCGTTTAGTGGATGAATTCTCAGTTCCAGAACAAAGGGCGAGCCGTTTAATTATTCAGGGTGACATTGCTTATGATCGTTTATATGAGCTTAACTCTGTGCCTTATGTTTCAACGTCTGAGCCTGTGAGCTATTAATGAGACCGATCCCATTCGCGATAGGTCAAGCGCTTGGCCGAAGTTCTGACGTATCAAGCCAAGAGCTAGAAAATCTTTACCCAGTACAGGGCGGAGATAAATCTCAAATAACTTTATATGGCACAGCTGGAACAGAATTATTTTCCACGTTTGGAAGTAATCCGGTCAGAGGCTGGCGAAAGGTGGGCGATTATGTTTACTTTGTTTCGCGCGATACGTTCTATCGCATGGCGAATGATGGAACCCTTGCTACTAAGGGAACACTTAACACCACCAGCGGCAATGTTTCTCTATCTGACAATGGTGACTATGATGGTTCTATCGCTGATGAAATTATAGTCGTTGATGGAACTGACGGTTATATATTTAATATTGTTGCAGATACATTTACAACGATTGTTAGGACAGGTGTAGCGGCTGGCTTTCCTGTTTGCGAATGGGTTGAGTTTATTGGCGGCCGATTTGTTGCAGGTGAAAAAGGCACAGCTCGCATATTTTGGTCTTCATTGTATGAGGGCACAAAGTGGGACGCTCTACATTTTGCAACAGCTGAAAAATCACCCGATAAAATATTAATGGGCCGAGTTATTAACGGTTTATTATGGTTATTTGGCGAGGACTCAACTGAGGTCTGGGCGACTACGACTAGCGCGGATTTAGCTTTTTCTCCTATCGGTGGCGCAGGTGGCTCAATTGGTTTAGCTGCGAAGTGGTCAGTCGCTAAAAAAGGTCAGGCTTTGCGTTTTATCGGCACAGATATTGATGGTAATTTGTCTTTTTATGAAACAGCAGGTTATCAAATTTTAGATGCTTCTGATGTTTGGTTAGATTATCAATTAAGTAAACTTACAGATTATGCAGACGCTACGGCTTTTAGTTTCTCGATTGAAGGCCATAATTTTTATTATGTTTCGTTTGAAACTGATTTAGTGACTTACGGTGTAGGCGCTAATAATTTATGGTTCAAGTTATCAACAAACGAATCAAGGCATATAGCAAAGTTCCATGTATTTTTTAATAAAAAGCATTTAGTCTCTGATTATTCAACGGGGAAAATTTACCAGCTTAAAACTGATGCTTACACTGACAACGGAACAAGAATACAACGAGTAGCCACAGGGAAGCACATACACAGCGATCAAGAAATGATGTTTATCAATGCCTTGCAAGCTGAATTTGAAGGCGGTACGGCGCTTATAAGCGGTCAAGGCAGCGACCCTGTTTGTTATTTAGATTTATCAAAAGACGGTGGTCATACTTACAGTAATAAGAAGTCTAAAAAGCTCGGCAAGCAAGGCAAATATAACACTCGCGCTATTTGGCGAGGCTTAGGTCAATGCCGTGATTTAGTCCCCCGAATAACCATAGATGAGCCTATAAAAATAGTCATCATGGGTTTATGGGGAGAGATTGAGGCGTGAAACAATTAATTACTGATAATGTAGATTTAAGTAATGAGATCGTATTCAAGCAATGGGTAAAAGAATTACAAAACGCTTTAACTGTTGAAGACTGGCACGAAGTGGGCGCAACAAATGAGCCTGCTTTCCAAAATAGCTGGGTTAATATTGATGCAACTCGAAAGGCAAGATTTATGAAGGATTCTTTTGGGTTTGTTTATCTAGCTGGTGCTGTTGATACGGGTGTAATAGGAAGCGCTATATTTACATTGCCATCAGGATATTTACCAGAAGGCGTAGACAGTGGTAATCCAAATAGAATATTCACGGTATCAAGCGACGGGGCTTTCGGTCAGTTATCAATTAATTATCTTGGCGAGGTAAATTGCAGCATTGGCAGCAACGTATCTGTTTGGTTTGACGGCGTGATATTTAAAGCCGCCTAATAAATTTAAGATTTAATACTTGACGTCGAGATGACGAGGTGAAAAAAAATGGGTGGTTTTAGTGATGTATTTGATACGCTTGTAACGGTTGGGACTTTAGGGGTTGTAAACCCTGGACAAGAGGACGCAACCGAGGCACAGCTTCAATCTACGCAAGATCAAATTGACGAATCAGCGCGTCAATTTGATGTAGAACAGGAAAACATCAGGCCTTTTCGTGAGGTCGGATTAAGAAATTTCCAAACGTTAGATGCTGAAGCCAACTCAAGCGCACAAACGGTAGAGGGTCGACTAGATCGTATCCGTAGAACATTTAAAGAGTCCCCTAGCTTTGAGAACAACCTTAAGCTAGGTCGTGACACCATAGAGCAGGGCGCAGCTTCACAGGGGACGTTATTTAGCGGTAACACCTTAAAAGGTTTAGAGCGTTTCAGACATAATTTAGCTAACGAAGAATTTAATACTCATACAAATCTAGTCAATAATCTTGAAGACAATCGTCTAAACAGAATCGCTAATTTAGCGGGTGCAGGTCAAACGGCTAACGCTCAATTAATTGATGC
>Ga0316207_10003604_pt1 | contig 14198 bp, 17 predicted proteins | sample 6weekpyrite_MG_FD_204943 | JGI IMG/M metagenome (GOLD analysis project Ga0316207, IMG submission 204943) | Microbial mat bacterial communities from mineral coupon in-situ incubated in ocean water Damariscotta River, Maine, United States -... | ecosystem: Environmental > Aquatic > Marine >... | reverse complement strand
AGGGCGTATCAGCATGGTCGTTGACAGGGCGACTCCAGCGCCAACTGGCGACAATCTCAATGGATTTGCCGTAAATCGCCTGTAGTAACTCCGGTAAAGTGATGACGAGTTTAATGTCATCTCCCTGTTGGCGATTGTCCAGCGTCATGACATGTAGTCCATCTTTTGAAATGTTTTTGACGGTACCAAGTAAGTGTTGGTTGTGTTCAGAACGCAATGTGAGCTTGTATTTCAGCTCTGTACGATCTGATAGTCTGCGTTCCCCCGAGGTGATTGCCATAATCCGTTTGCCTTCCCTGCATTGTTGTTAGAAGTAATTACCTTATTAGCATTTGGGTAATAGGTACTAATCTAGCTCAGATAGAATGATTTGCAAGAAAGATGTAAAGAATTATTTGATCGATTCACTTCGCAGAGAGTGCGATAAATAGTGGCAAACTAAGCGATATAGCAGCAAATAGGACGTGGCGAGCCACATTTTCTTCCCAGAGGATAAATAAGAGGGGCTGATTCTGAGTTTTCAGCTTACCCAATCAGCGGAAATATCTTCGTATTCTCAAACTCAATCCGTTCCCGGATCATGGTAAAGACTTTGTGGCAGTCTTTGCAAAGTGGTTCGTGTTCATCATCAGCGACAGTCATGTGACGCCAGTGTTTAACGAAGTTGGTAAAACGGTGTTTAATTTCGCGGCCGCTGTCATGAAATGTTTTTGCTGCGTCTCGTACGGTCTCGTCATCTGACTTTAACAAACTTGTATAGATAGTGTTGTCTTCGAAAACGAGATGCACCCAGACCTTTTCCTTGAAGCGGTTCATTAACTCCTCGATATAGGGGTTATCGTGTAGGGAGATGTTTTCCATCAACACGGACAAGACGTCACAAAGTTGCGAGATATCTTTGTTTTGCTCTTTTAATTCGTCTAGGGTGTACATGTTTTCTCCTTTGGCGAGACTAATACATGAGCAGGATAGTCGGTTAAGAACATGCTCAACCATTTCCAATATAGCAGAATCAGTCGGGTTGAAAAAATAATAAAAGTATTAAAGAGATCAATGACAAATCAGAATCATTCGTATTTCTATTGGACACTGATCGGTTTTTACTAGAGCTATCCTGTAATCTTGGACATTATTAACCAGGTCTTTTATTCTCAGGTGGGTTTTCACATACTTAACAACGATAATGGTTTAGAGGAGAACAGCTATGTCTCTGTTGCGCACGTTGGTAGGATTGGTTTTATGTTTACTGGTTCCATTTGCTTACGCAAACCCTTATCAACCCTACCCGATACCCGCCCCTCGTATTCAACAAGTATCACCTGCCGATTTATTAAAACAGGGTGTTGAGCAGTTGACGAATTATCTTGGTAGCGGCGGTGTGCAAAATAGGCCACAGCTTGAGGCTTTTCTGGAAAAATCGATTTCACCTTTTTTTGATTTTGAATACATGGCTAGATGGGCAGCGGGAGCACAAGCTCGCTATATGACGCCGCAACAAGGCGTTGCCCTTGAGAAAAAATTACGCCGACTTTTTATGGCGGGAATGGTAGAGAAGCTCGCTCAGTATCGTCATGGCCGAGTGGTTTTTTTACGCCCTGTCGGTAACCCGCAAACAGGTGAGTTGGTACTTCGCATATTGGCTTACCAACAGGGAAGACCACAGCCCCAGCGCTTGAGTTTTAGAATGTACCGTAGCCCACGTGGCTGGAAGGTATACGATGTCTCGTCGAATGGACAAAGTGCACTGGCTTATTACCGAACACAATTTGCTATCGAGGCACGGCAGCAGAGATATCCGTATTATTTTATTAAATAATAAAGAGGGACAGATGAGGTTTTCTTAGATTTCGTTAGAGAGAGCTTAATCGTGATCTGTGCCCTTTTTAATCTTTATCCAGATGGTTTTATTCCCACTGTTGTACTTGAGTCATGTTACGCTTGTTGACATCTGCAGTAATTTCTATATACTGAAGCAAGTTAGAAAAAAGTCTTTTGTTTATCAGCTCCTCTTCGTTTTTTTATTCGTAATTATTCGTCCTGTAGTTCTTAAGTACCAGCCAATTTTTCCACTATTCATGCCTTTTGAAGGCACACTTATAAATAAATTTCAGGATATTATTATGTCTAATACAGTTAAAGGAACCGTAAAATGGTTCAACGAATCGAAAGGTTTTGGTTTTATTGAGCAGGAAGTTGGGGATGATGTGTTTGCTCACTTCAGCGCAATTTCTGGTGATGGTTTTAAAACTTTAGCAGAAGGCCAGCAAGTTACATTTACGGTAACTCAAGGTCCTAAAGGACCACAAGCCGAAAATATTGTTGCGGCTTAAATAAAACAATCGCTTTCTAAGCGGCAGCTAATTCAATAGTTGCTTTTAGAAGGTCAGAAGGGCGCGGTCATATGATCGCGCCCTTTTTATTGTCTGCTAAACAGAAATAGGCGACAGACCACGTTTTCTTCCCAATCATCATTTGATGGTTTAATCTCAACAACTTCATTCACATTACGGACAGTGTCGATTAGCTTAATCGTGGTCTGTCCCTAATTTTTTTTATTTTATATCCGTTGCGACGGATTTAGTCTTGCCAGACGTTAACTACCCTGAGAGTCGATGAAATCGGCTCAATCTAACCGTTTTAGAGGATGACATCATGAATAAACAAACAGTGACAGGCGCAGCGTTACTTATCATTGCGTTGGGTACCGCACCAGCGATGGCGGGTGGTGGTAAAGGTCGCTTTATGAAGCATTTTGATACCAACAATGATGGCAGCGTTAACATGGCTGAATTTAACGCCGCGGCGACAGAGCGCTTTAAACGTATGGATGGCGATGCCGACGGAATTTTAAGTAAGGATGAATTTCGTAGTTATATGCGTGCTCGTAAGGATGAGCGTAAGAAGAAAAAATTTGCCCGAATGGATACCAACAACAACGGCAGCGTTGAACGTGATGAATACCTTGCTCATAAGCAGGCGAAGGCCGAGCGCAAGTACGCACGTATGGATAAAGATGGCAATGGCAGCGTAAGCAAGGAAGAGTTTGCTAGCTGTAAAAAGCGTAAGCATCACAAGAAACGTATGTTCAAGCGTATGGATAAAAATGGTGATGAAAAAATCACTCAGAAAGAAAGTCTTACCGCATGGTCAAATTGGTTTAAGCGCATTGATGCGAACAAGGACCAGATTGTGACGACAGATGAGGTCAAAGCATTTCGTAACAAGATCCATGGTAAATCGCACGGCGGTAAGTAAACGATCGACGACGATGCCGGTTGGCGACAAGACAGTGGTACTACAACACAGCCCGTGGTCAGCAGAAACTGATTATGGGCTGATGTCCCTTATTAAAACTGGCAATAAGTCGGCTTTTACGGAACTGGCACGTCGGCACATGTCGGGGATGCTGAGTTTTGCACGACGTTATGTTCAGAGAAGTGAAGCAGAAGATATTGTGCAGGAAGCATTAACACGGATTTGGCTTAAAGCAGACCAGTGGCAAGATCGCGGTTCATCGTTACGTAGTTGGTTACTGCGCATCGTTTATAACTTGAGTATGGATAGCTTACGTAAACAGCCTTCATTGAGCGAACAGCCCGTTGATGAACAGGCATCAGCATGCAATGGGCCAGAACAAGATTACGAGCAGGATATAAAGCAGCAACAAGTGCTTAAGGCAATGCAGGATCTGCCGGAACGTCAACGCACTGCGATTTTACTTACTGTCAACCATGCCATGAGTAACCGTGAGGCCGCAGAGATTCTCGAGGTGAGTGTTGATGCACTAGAGTCGTTATTAAGTCGCGGCCGTCGGGGCCTGAAACAAAACATATCTCAGCAGCAGGAAGAAGCATAATGGCTATATCATCACAGACAACGATAAGTGTTGAACGGGTCGCCGACCTGATAGAGGCCTATGGCAGTCATACGCAATGCTGGCCTGAACAAGAACGGGATGCTGCGATAGCGTGTGTTGAATCATCAGTACAGCTTCAGCAACTGATGCATGACGCAAAGCAATTTGATGAAATGTTGCTGACCGGACAGGTTGAAAAGCCAGTTGATGAAGTGCTACTCGCACGTATTGTCGATCAACTTCCTTCGCAACCAGCAGTCACTCAGGTTGCGACGAAGTCGGGCTGGCGATACCAGTGGGCAGCGGCAATGGCGGCATCCTTTGTTGGTATCGCGATTGTGTTTTCGGTTATAAATGCTCCAGAGTTGGCTTCGCCGAATGAACAGCTTGCATTACAAGAGATGGATTATTGGTTATGGCAGGAGGTCACTGATCAGGCAAGTTTTGATAATGGTGAAGAGTATCCAACAGATTTCATGAGCATGTTATGAACAATTAATAATAAATAGCGGCAGACCCTGCCTTTTTCTCGATTTTTCGAGTGAAGAAGATATATTTTTCGAATCAGTTCGATAAATATTGAGCCTTTCGTGGGTAGAGAATTACTTGGTGTCACCTTATACTCGTGATATGGAAATGATGAGTATCTTCAATATTGGCTTTTCAATCATCGTATCGATAACACTCTGTGTTACTTACTTATTCTTTATTAAGCATGTGAATAAGAGTTGGCTGTCCCTTAGTTCGTGTGTTGGTTTATTAGGGGGATTAGCGCTGGCGCAGTTTTACCATTATACCTTTTATACATCTGGTTCTGATCCTTTATCTGGCGTTGATTACCGGCTTTTAATCCTTTTTCTGCCGCCCATGTTTTATTTTTTCAGTCGCGCTATTCTATTTCCTGAACTGAACGTTAAACTTTACCATTTATTGCATTTCTTACCGCTACCATTAGCCTTTATTGCACCACGCGAAGTTACTGTCCCCACTGCATTTCTTATTGGCACGGGTTACTGTCTTTGGTTAACCAATATTGTTTATAACCTTCGGGGGGTGCGTAAACGGTTTGGGTTAGTTTTCCTGTTCTTCTCTTTTTTTACGGTGGTCGCCATTTTCGTGTTGATTCTTGGTTTTGCTGCAACCTATATTGATGCCGCCTATTTTTATCATTTTTACACCACAGGGATTGGGATGAGTTTGATCTTGGTCACAGGGACGCTCATAGTGTTCCCTAATGTCTTGAGTGAAATCGATGAGGTGGTGCGATTAGGGTATTCAAATTCGACATTGGCTAACATTGACGTCGAGGCCTGCAAACAGACACTTAATGATTTCCTCACTACGTCCAAGATGTACCAGAATGAGAATCTGAGCCTAGCGTTGCTGGCCGATGCCATGAAGATCTCGCCCCACCAGCTATCAGAGTTGATTAATTCTCAGTATGACATGGGTTTTTCGCAATATATTCGCCTGCAGCGCATCGAAGCGGCCAAACAGTTGCTCAAAACAGAGGCCGATGCATCGATTTTATCGATCAGTATGGAGGTCGGTTTTAAGTCACAATCAAATTTCTACGCAGCCTTTAAGGAAATCACTGGCGAGTCTCCGGGCAATTACCGAAAAGCGGTATTAAATTAGCCACGCTCTTCTTCTTTTATCATTCTGGAAAACACTAAGTCATTGAATAAAAATGACTAAATATTTTTCTATTCATTTTTTATCATTCTGGAAGCGATCGCCTTGAATCATCACTAACTTCTATCATGACAGTTAACCAATGACGTAGGAGTTAAACATGATGATTGAATTTACATACGCAACTTACATTCTGATCAGTATTGCAATGACCATCTGGGTCGCACGGACTCTGAGTAAAAATGGCCAGGTATTTTTAGTTGATAGTTTTGATGGTAATGAATTATTGGCCAAATCAGTCAATCACTTACTGGTGGTTGGTTTCTATTTACTCAATATCGGGTACATCTTGTTAGCCCTTAAGACACACAAACAAATAGATACATTACGTGTTTGTATTGAGTTTTTAAGTCAGCAAATTGGTGTTGTATTACTAGTACTTGGTGCACTGCACTTACTGAATGTAGTGATTATCGCGAAATGGCGTAATCGTGCATTGAAAAATAAATTATTGCGTGCGGATGGGGTACTGGTCAATGAATGATAATTATAATGGTCTAAAACAATGTTTAAATAAGCACTTTAAGTGTATGAATGCTTTTGTTTATGGTCATTCATTGCTGACATTGTTTGCGGTGATTGATGGCCTACATCTTGCTTTAGAGGAGATAGACAAGTGAAAATCCTGCTGACCGGTGGCAGTGGCTTTATAGGTGGTTATATTGCAAAGGCGTTGCAGATGGCAGGACATGAACTGATTATCGCACATCGTGGCAGCGGCATAGATTTTAATCGCATGTTACGCAAAGAGGATTGGTTGCCATACCTACAAGATGTCGAGGTTGTCATAAACAGTGTTGGTATTATTGCCGAAACAAGTAGGCAACGTTTTACCGCGTTACACACGAAAGCACCTATTGCCTTGTTTCAGGCCTGTGTGACAACGGGTGTAAAGCGGGTTATTCAGATTTCCGCATTGGGGGCTGATGAGAACGCGTTTACGCCTTATCAAGTTAGCAAAAAGGTAGCGGATGATCATTTGCGTAGTTTGCCATTAGACTGGTTTATTTTACGACCCTCTCTGGTGTACGGCGCCGGCGGTAAGAGTGCGGCATTATTTGAGCGCATGGCAAACTTACCGTTGATGATCCCCGTGGTTGGACAGGGTACTCAATTAATTCAACCGGTGCATATCACCGACTTGGTGGATGCGGTATTGGCTTGTCTGGATGCAACATCGACAAGGCGCACGATTGATGTCGTTGGGCCTCATGTTGTTTGTTTTGCTGACTGGTTGCAAAAGTTACGGCTCAATGCCGGTAAAAAAAGAGCGAATATTGTTTCGATTCCCTTCAAGGTAATGTTGGCATTTTCTTACTTTGGCCATTTGGTTATCCCGCTGCTGCACCCTGATAACTTGCGCATGCTTCAACAGGGTAATAAGGCAGATGTGCAGCCGTTAAGCGAATTACTCGGGAGGATGCCGCATGATTTACCTTAGTCTGAAGAGTTTACATTTGCTCAGTATGGTTGTGCTGTTCGGCACCGGGTTAGGCAGTGCCTGGTATAAATGGATGTCTGATCGCAGTGGCAATGTGGCTCACATTGCCGCAACTAATCGACAGGTGGTGTTGGCGGATTGGTTGTTTACGACGCCGACCATTTTAATCCAGCCGATAACGGGAGTGGCGATGTTGTTGTTGCTGGATATTCCGTATACGACCCCTTGGGTGATGGTAAGCGTGGTGTTATATGTTTTTGCAGGCGCCTGTTGGGTGCCGGTGGTGTGGTTACAGATCCGGATGCAAAAATTATCTGAGCAGGCGAACGTGACAGGTGCTGTCTTACCGGAGCAATACTGGCGTTATGCTCGATATTGGTTTTGGTTAGGCGTACCGGCATTTATCTCAATGGTAATGATTGTTTTATTGATGGTGTACAAGTTTGCCTAGGAGGTGACAGGTGAAACAACATAATATTATGCGAAAGGCACTGGGTGAACAGTGGCAAGCGTTACCTGCCACGTTACGCGCACATTATCAGGATGAAGATAATACCGATGTTGGCGTATTGGATATCGAGTATCCACGCGCGATGCAATTCGTTTTAAATTTGTTACATTTATTCGGTGCGCTGCTCAACAGGCGTGGCAAGGCGATCCCCACCACCGTCAAAAAAGTAATGAAAGATGAAACACAATACTGGAAACGCAGACTATGTTTTCCTGACGGCGACACTCTTTTGTTCACAAGTCGCTGGGTGTATGGTGAAGGAAATCAACTCATTGAGTATGTGAACTCGTTTCTGGGCCTGCGCATGGCGGTTAGCGTAAAAGAAGGTGAGTTGCATTATGCCGGGATCCATTATGTGCTTCAGCTAGGCCGATTACGCATTGCGATCCCTGAATGGTTGATGCTCGGTCATACCACGATCATTGAATCTCAGTTGGATGAGACACATTTTGAAATGGACTTTCGATTACACCATCCCTTGTTTGGTCAGATATACCGTTATGCGGGGAAGTTTGAAACAACAACAAACATCAAGGGCAACGATGAGGTAAATCATGTATAAAGCGTCACGTCACGCAGAGGAAATAAATGGTCGCTATGTGGTGATATTTGATGGCGTGTGTAACTTTTGTAATGGTGCGGTTAATTTTATTATTCGCCATGATGAAAAAGGGTTATTTTGCTTTATCCCAATGCAAAGCGATTTAGCAAAAGAGCTGGCCGGTTCGTACTATATGGACGAGGTTGGCGTAGACACGTTGTTATTAATAAAAAATGAAAAAATATATGTTCGAAGCAATGCTGCACTTGAAATAGCGAAAGACTTATCAGGATATTGGACTTTATTAAATATATTTAGAATGATACCCAGACCCATTCGTGATGCTTTGTATCGGATTTTTGCAAAGAACCGGTATGCTTTGTTTGGAAAACGTACGCATTGCATCGTGCCCACACAAGCCGTTGTTAATAGGTTTGTGGGTATTTCGTCATGAAGATCTAAATAAGAATATTGGTCGGCCCAGCGTGGATACGTTACTTATCTTTTTTGCTCGTAAATTGCTTAGTAACATGCGCGTGCTAATAAAATAAAAGCGGCAGCACCTTGTTTTATCGGGATCACCTTATGGCTTGGCAGTTATCTGGGGCTAATTCTATTAGTGATTATTTCCAGCCTACTGGTGGCACGTATTTTTGTTGTGGAGAAGACCTTACAGGAGACACTACCTGGTTACATTGATTACATGACACAGGTTCGTTACCGTATCATTCTTTATGTTTGGTAATAACAATAATGAGATAACGCTATGACAAAATTAATTATGCTTATCGCCGGGATATCTGGCGGACTATCAGTTATCCTGGGTGCATTTGCCGCGCATGGGTTAAAGAAGAAAATATCAGCCGATATGTTGTCTGTTTTCAGAACGGGTGTTGATTACCAGTTTTATCATTCATTCGCACTCGCGATGGTTGGGTTGTCACTGATTGCCCAAGGTATTGAACAAAGCATGTATTTAACTTGGGCGTTTGTATGTTTTGGTATCGGTATTATCCTTTTTAGCGGTTCACTTTATCTACTCGCTCTAACTCAAAAGAAAATATTTGGCCCAATCACACCCTTAGGTGGTTTGTTTTTTATTCTTGGATGGGTGTTTTTTACCCTGCATTGGGTGTAAAGAATAAAAATGAAAACAAAAATTAATACAACATTACGTAATAACGTTCTTTTGTTGGGTGTCGTGTTACTGGGTTTGTTTGGTCTAAATCAGCTGGGCGCCTCTCCTGCTGCTAGTCCAATGCCTGAATTCACCAACAATAATCCGGCGCAGTGGTTTAACAGTAAACCGCTTACACGTGCCGATCTTAAAGGCAAAGTGGTGCTGCTTGATGTGTGGACCTACGGTTGTTGGAATTGTTATCGGTCGTTTCCGTGGTTAAACGAACTGGAAACCAAGTTTAAATCAGAGAATTTTCAGGTGATTGGTATTCACACCCCCGAGTTTGGGCATGAGAAAGACGCTAAAAATGTGTCTAAAAAGATTAAGGAGTTTAGTTTGCATCATCCCGTGATGATGGATAATGATTTTCGTTACTGGAAAGCGCTCGGTAATCGTTATTGGCCTACCTTTTATATTATTGATAAACAGGGGCAAATACGCTTTACCCATATAGGTGAAACCCATTCAGGGGATCGAAACGCCAGAAACATTGAAGCTGAAATCCGGCAGTTGTTGGCGGAATAAAAAAAGCTGGAAGGCAATATTATTGCGATCCCAACCGAGCTTGAAGGTGTTATCAATCACCCCCAATTTTTCCCATATCCACGGACACAGACTGGCCTTGGCCTCAGTGAAGAGTATTATGTAACTAATTTCGTTTACGGCTGGTTTTTTTGACAGAATGCTGCCGAATAATCATAAAAGCTTTTATCTCTCTGATTGGCAAGTGTTGCCCAGTGAAGGGTTGCTAATGCGTGGTGATCGTGTGGAGCATCTTGAGCCATTGACAATGGCGGTACTGATGTATCTTGCCGATCGTGCAGGGGAGGTGGTTAGCCGTGAGTCCCTCGAAAAGGATGTCTGGCGTGGAGCCATCGTGGGCTATGATGCGGTGACCAATACAGTCATCAAGTTGCGCAAGGCTCTGCAGGATGATGCCCGTGACCCTAGATTTATTGCGACGGTTCCCAAGAAAGGCTACCAGCTGATTGCTGATATTCGCTTTGAGACAAACCTTGCAGAGCAAGACACGGCTTCAGTTTCTAACTCTTCTAAGCGAAAAAAAACGCTGTGGAATAATGGACTAACCTGGACGTTAGCCGCGCTGGCCGGTATGGGCTTGCTTGGCTTGACTTGGTTAGGTGATGACCGTCACCGTGGCGAGACGGAACGCCCTTCCATTGTTGTGTTGCCTTTTGTGAATTTGGGCGGTGATCAACGCCAGGCCTACCTGGCAGATGGTATTACCGAGGATATCACCACTGATCTTTCTCGCATATCTGACGTACGGGTGCTGGCGAGCAGCACGGCACAACGTTACAAAAATAACCAGGTTCGTCCAGAACAATTAGGTGAAGACCTCGGGGTCAAGTTCGTATTAAAAGGTAGCATCCGGCAACTGGGTGGGGAGCTGCGAGTTAATACCCAGCTTGTTGATACCGCAACAGGCTTTAATGTCTGGGCAGAGCGTTACGATCGAAAACTCAGTGAAGTGTTCGCCGTGCAAGATGAAGTGACCCAGAGTATTGTGCGTGAACTTGCCCTGAACCTGAGCAGTCAGGAGAAACAACGCCTAGCCAGCCAGGCAACGGCTAACCTGCAGGCTTACGATTATTTTCAGGAAGGGCAGCGCCTTTACAAGATCAGCACCCAGCAAACCAGTCACCGGGCCATCGACATGTACCGCAAGGCCATTGAACTGGATCCCGCCTATGGCCGGGCCTATGGAGCCATGGCCGTGACCTTTACCATCAATTACCAGCGTGACTGGACAGATGCCCCGGTGGAAACCCTGGATCGTGCCTTGCAACTCGCCAAAAAGGCCGTGGCACTTGATGACACGACTCCGCAAACCTGGTGGGCACTGGGCTTTGTCTACCTGACGCACAAGGAATATTCTCTGGCCAAACAGGCGGCAAAAAAATCAATTGAAGTGGCACCGAATTATGCGGATGGTTACGGCCTGTTGGCTCTTATTAATAGTTTCCTGGGCAAGGCAGAGGAGGCGATTGCGTTGAATGATAAGGGGATCGCGCTTAATCCCTATTACTCCCATGAATACCTGGTGACCTACGGCCTGGCCTATTACACTCTGGCACAGTACCAGAATGCCATTGCCATCCTCGAAGATGGGCATGCTCGCAATCCGAACCATGTCGTTATCAAGTACCTCTTATGTGCGAATTATCTCAGGGTAGGTCGGCAGGATGAGGCTGAATGGCTTGCCCTGGAATTACAGTCCCTGACACCCACCGCCAATCTGGGCATTATCGCGCGTACTATTCCGGTGGCGCGCAGTGATGTCAGGCAGGCGCTGCTTGCCGATTTACGTGCGGCCGGCCTGCCTGACTAACTACTCGTTTTTTAAACCATTTCACCCTTCGTTAGTTTTCCGTTGGGTTCCCGTCGTGCTTCAACAGGTTCTTTTGTGCCCGAGGCTTTCATACTCGGCGCACAGAGAAAAACCACGAGGGATAAACAATGGAACATCAACAATATGTGAAAAGAATAATTCTCCTATCTTTTATAGTATTACTCGGAATAGTGATAGCGTCATCATCAGTATATGCTGGAAACAATAAGTCCTTGCATGAAGCGATAAAAAGTGGCGATCTGGCAAAACTTATTGCTAACAAGGTCAGCGTCGATAGTCAGGACGGAAAAGGCTGGACGGCATTGATGTATGCGGCCCGGGCTGGGAACCAGCAACAGGTGGAGGTTCTGCTCAATGCCGGCGCTTTACCAGATATTGGCGGTAAGCTTGGCCGTACTCCCCTTGAATTGGCAACCAAAGTAGCAGCGGGTATTACGCGCCAATTAATTAGGGCAGGTGCAGATGTGAATATTCGAAATGCGGGTGGGATCCCGATCATCATGACGGCTGCCGGGGAGGGTAGAAAAGATCTTGTCGAGATACTCATGGCTGCGGGTGCCCGTCTGGATTTCAAGGACTACCAGGGAAATACCATTATCGATTGGTCAAAACGTAGTGGCAACACAGCCCTGACGGAATTCCTTGTGCCGCATCTGGCGAAGGCCGTTGCGGAAGCACCGAAAATTATCAGTGAAGATTTTGTGGAAGATGTTTTTGCGGATGCGAAATATCCGGAATGGTTCAAACCAAGTTATTTAGATTTGGATGAAGATTTGAATGAGGCCCTGCAAGAAGGCAAGAAGGGGCTAATGGTATATTTTGGTTTAAAGCGTTGTAGTTATTGTCAGGCGTTCATGGAGAACACTCTGGCGAAGCCGGATATTGCAAAGCGTGTACAAGATTCATTCGATGCGGTTGGAATGGATATTTTCAGTGACAATGAAATGCAGGATCCCACTGGTAAGGCACATGTCGTGAAAGATTTTGTGACGATAAAGAAAGCCAATTACTCACCGACTATGATCTTTTATGGAAAAGGTGGTCGGGAGTTACTGAAGATTGTTGGTTATTACCCACCGGATAAATTTCGACAAGTACTTGATTATCTGGATGGTGAACACTACGAGCGCGAGACTCTTTATGTCTATATGAAACGGAAAAAAGAAAAACCCGGTTTGGTTAGTGCATCGATCAGAAAGGATAAACTGTTTCCGAATGACAGCTATAATTTTTATCGTAAGAAAAAACCGGCAAGTCGACCCTTGTTAGTGTTATTTGAGCGGCCTGACTGTGATGCCTGTGATCGTTTCCACCAACGTGTATTGACGGATAAGCCCGTACGCCGTTTGTTGAAGAGGTTTGATACACTCCAGCTTGATGCCACCGATAATAAAACGGCCGTTCTGACACCTGCAGGCAGTCGTATCACACCGAAAACCTGGCATTACCGTATGGGTCTCAACTATAGCCCTGCTATGGTGTTTTTTGATGAAGCAGGTAATGAGATCACACGCCTGGATTCTGAAGTGAAGCGCTGGAGAATGGAAGGAACACTGCAACTAATTCTTGAAGGAAGCTATACGAAAGACACCCAGGTGCAGCGTTGGCGACGTGACAAGGCAGTGATGTTTTATGAAACATCACCCCAACAGTGAGTACGTTATGATGAAAAAGTTTTAGGTAATGTTCGTGCGCGCCTGCAGTTTGTATTGGAGAAGGGCTACACAACCTTAATCCTGTTCCAACGTTGGCGCGCGCGGCAGAGTAAGGTGAAGAAATAAAGGTTAAATAAAATCCAGCGTATAGCGATTAGTCGATTTTTCGGATCACTATTTTCTCGTACCCTAGATTGATGTAGTCATTGATTTGAGCAGGCCCAGTGGTGGCGACATCGACCAGCGAACTGAATTCTGATTCGTTCACACCTCGCCATCCTGCCAAGGTGCCACATACGTGCAGGTCGACGCCTTTACCGACCAGGCTTTGCACCTTAGTTTTTAAGCCTGGGTTATCTTTAAGGTTCTTTTTCTGCAAGGCAAATTGTTCTGCTCCGTGGGTGACCACGGCGATATCCAGTTCAGGAAATTTTTCTCGCAGTTGTGATATTAAACGCTGTGTTTCTGGCACGGCCCAGTCAAGGTGGTTTTTGTCACCACTGACGATTTCAAACACGATCCCGAAAGGTTCTTCGGTTGCTTCAACCAGTTTAGAAACTTGTTGACGGTGATCCTTTGATGCATGAGCGATTGAGCTACCAATGAATATCATGAGGAATAGGAGTAATTTAGAAAAAGGGATTTTCAAATTATGCATTATTTTTCTTTCTCAATTGTATATCGTTGAAGTGTTTCGACACAGGCGAGGTCTAATAGTTCATCATTTACTACTTAATTCTTTTGACTATCGTTTCTCTCTCATCAACCTGAATCCAAGCACGGAGTAACGTTGGCTCGGTTTGTCAGCCGCGCGATAACCACTACGCACGATATGCGTTTGGCAGTGGTAAGAACCTCCACGGCGTACCTTTTTTCCAGTTTGCTTTACAGGCCCTTTGGGGTTTGCTTTGTTATGTTTTGCGTAGGCTTGTGGGCCATACCAGT
>Ga0316207_10003603_pt1 | contig 14203 bp, 9 predicted proteins | sample 6weekpyrite_MG_FD_204943 | JGI IMG/M metagenome (GOLD analysis project Ga0316207, IMG submission 204943) | Microbial mat bacterial communities from mineral coupon in-situ incubated in ocean water Damariscotta River, Maine, United States -... | ecosystem: Environmental > Aquatic > Marine >... | reverse complement strand
CGCATTGGGCTTCTTTTTTGTGATGGACGGTTTCGCAACTACCATCATGCATCGAGGCTCAATGTGATTCAACTGTCCTTATTTGACTAATTATTTACCCATTGTTTTTTCTGAAGACCCAAATTTTATAAAGCATTGGTGGCCAGGAAATATCAGCAACTCTACACGAAAAAATCAACCAACAAACCCGGAAGAAAGCCACCTTCAAAAAGACTTATTAATCTGGTTCTAGAAATAAAACGACGCAATCCCAACTATGGTTATCGTCGCATCTCCATGCAAATATATCAAAGTTTTGGCATTATAGTGATCTTTTGCCAAGTTAATAGCAATTGTAAATATCCACGTTTTAAAGCTCGACCTGCCCTCAAAGGAGTCTATATTTTTATAAGCTCGAATAAATGTCTCCTGCGCCAGGTCTTCCATATCTTCTGTATTTGCAACTAATCGATAGAGATAAGATTTTAGATTTGGTAAATAATTTTTATAGAGTTCATCAAACTCCATTTTACGTTTTTCCAACGAAATAATTTGTTCTTTAATATTTTGAATTATGTGATGAAATATTTATCAGAGGATTGATCGCTATTAACCAGATTCCATCGCGCAAAAATTTAGTAATTTACTGCTTTCTAATCAGGATGTCTGGTAACAAATAGTTGGTGAAAGTCAATTGCCTAAGGATGACTTGGAGAGGCGCATAATTCAACAGGTTGGCGCATCAGAATTAGTTATGAGTAATAGTGTAAGGACTACTATTAACTCAGTCACAATCGCCGGGATTAACGTAAAAACTTCGAAGTGGCAATATTCCATGTTCTTTTCGAATTGCGTTTTCAGAAATTCGCGTATTGGCAAATTTGCCTGCACCAACCGTATAGGCTTCTTCGGGTTGGGGGTAAGCCTTTGCATTTCCTGAAATGTCGTGCCATGCATGGCAAAGCTCATGAGCTAGAGCGATAAAAGCCGGGTACTCACAACCAGTACTAGCTTTTAATGTTATTCTTGCGCCGACATTAACATATGCCTGACCAACGTCGATGAATGGATTGTAGGTTATGACAGATGAAGTACCTGCACCGGCTTTGTTGACAGGCAAATCGACTACTGCACCGCTGGCTACTTTTACCTGAACAGGTGTATTAGTTCTATCTCCTGCTCCAGTCAGAGGATTTTCAGCGGTAATACCTAATGAGCCTTGAACATCAATTCGTCCTGGTGACAAGGTTCCTGGTCCATATTGGATTGTTACACCATTGCCGGCATTTTTAATGCCAATGCCTTTTGCTTTTTTGCTGATTTGTGTAAGTAGATCAAAACCTATTGGCTTTGAGGCGATTTTATCAAGAGCTCGTCTCGTTGCACTTAAAAATGCACCCCCCTCGATTGTGCCTAGTGATTTACCTGCATCACTGGTATCTGACTCAATATATATTCCTTCAAACTTTGGATTGGCAAGAACTTTGGCCATGGTGAGATTCCTTTTCGTTATTTGATTATCGTCAGGGTTGTTAAGACTAATTAACAAGAAATATTATTCAATGGATAATGATGATTCTGAATGCTGTAACTTATCTGTGAAGATAAACCTAGCGCGAATTGAATCATATTTCAACACAACCAGCCTACTGATTCTTAATATTAAAAGCTTAATACACAGCACAAGATTTGTAAAGAATAATAGGGGACAGACCACTGTTTGTTTGATATGCTAATAATCTTTATTGAAAGAGTAGGAAATAAGATGCCACGACGCGCAAGAATTTCTGTTGCAGGAGTACCTTGGCACATCATTCAGCGAGGGAACAATCGAACAGCGTGTTTTTTTTCAGATGATGATTACTTGTTTTATTTGGAGATCCTGAAAGAGCAAGCAATCAAGACGGATTGTTCAGTTCATGCGTATGTGTTGATGACGAATCACGTGCATTTATTATTAACTCCTGAGCGAGTTGATAGTGCCGCACTGTTGATGAAAAATTTAGGCCAGCGATATGTTCAATATATCAATCGAAAATATCAGCGTAGTGGGACGCTTTGGGAAGGTCGGTTTCGTTCTTGTCTGACACAAAGCGAATCTTATGTGATGGCGTGTTATCGTTACATCGAACTGAATCCGGTTCGTGCAGGAATAGTGACGCATCCTCGTGCCTATCGTTGGTCGAGTTATGGATTTAATGGCGAAGGTAGAAAGAATCAATTACTGACGCCGCATGATCAATATATCAAAATTTCTCGAAAAGAACTGACGAGGCGAAAAGGATATAGGGCGTTGTTTAAAGCCGAAATTGATGAGGAATCCGATAACAAAATTAGAGCAGCGACAAACGGAAATTTTGTACTTGGCAATGAACGCTTTCAGGCAGAAATTGCGGCTACGGTGGGTAGGCGAGTCACTAAAGGCGTGGCGGGAAGGCCAAGGAAGGAAAAAGTTAAAAAAAGTGGTCTGTCCCCAAATAAAGTAAGTAAATAATTTGTAACGAATTAGAGGTTCAAATCACTATGTTTTAACGGGCATATCGTGAGGGAAACTTATGCCGCTACAAATAATGGTTTTTCTGTGTGTCGCAATCTTGATGGCTTGCAGTGTGAATTCAACGAGTAATCAATTGGTTGACTCGGAATCCGGTTGGCTGGTGCCTCAATCTAAAGTTCGCGATGGTGGCCCAGGCCCGGACGGGATTCCTGCAATTGACAATCCAGTTTTTGTTTCTGTGGATCAAGTGTCTTTGGATTTGGACGAATTGGTTGTGGGAATCAAGATCGGTGATCAAGTTCGGGCTTATCCTCACAACATTTTAAACTGGCATGAAATCGTCAATGACAATTTTTCTGAATCTAATGAAAGTGTCTCACTAAGTTATTGCCCGTTAACCGGTTCCAGTTTGTTATGGCAAGCTTTTGACGAGTCTTCGGACAAAACATTTGGTACATCTGGTTTACTCTATAATACAAATCTTGTGCTCTACGACAGAGAAACTAACAGTCTGTGGTCTCAAATGCTGCAGCAGTCAATAAACGGAAATCAAATTTCCACAAGACCAATAAAACTCACAGCGATTGAAACTACCTGGCAAACATGGAAGGCAATGTATCCATCTAGTGAAATTTTGTCTGAAGACACTGGATTCAGTCGCAACTATCAACGTTTTCTTTATGGATCTTACCGCTCAGATAATTCCGTTTACTTTCCCGTGGACAATCAAGATGATCGATTGCATCGCAAAAAACGAGTGTTGGGTTTTAATAGTGAGAAAACAAGTCCCTACAAAGACGGCACCACGCACTTGATAATGACACCACAGGAATTTCTGCAAAAACTGGCGGCACTGGTGCCGCGCCCGCGATTGAATCTGATTCGTTATCACGGTGTACTCGCACCCAATGCCAAGTTGCGTTCACAAGTGGTGCCGAAGACCATAGATGAAAATCCCACTGAAGTCAGCATAGATGATGAATTTCAATTGGGAAAACTCAAGCAATACATTGCCTGGGCCAGACTACTCAAACGCGTCTTCAATATTGATATCGAAACCTGCCCCTATTAAATCACATTTCTATACGCGCGATTCAAGATCTGAACCTAGCCATTTATCTATGCCTGTTTTGTGAGAACGGCGGTAAGAAAACCAAGGCTCATTCCTGATAATCACATAACTCAGCTTTCGATGTTCTTTGCTGCCCCTATTTAAGCAATTGTTTTTGCAAATAAAATTCTCTTTTCTGAGTTTGTTTTCGAGATAAGAATGGGATAACAAGCCATTTAAAAATTGATGAAGTGATTGACAGGGTTAAAAAATGGGACTACAGTCCCATATATGGAACAGATAAAACAAATATTATGTGACTCAGCCCTAAATGTCTTAAGACCATTGATACGGATATTGTTAAAGCATGGGGTTTCTCATTCAGAATTTCAGGAAATAGCACGTCGAGCCTATGTGGATGTTGCGTACCATGATTATGCAGCACCAGGGAGAAAACGTACGGTATCGCGCGCATCTGTTGTAACGGGGCTTAGTCGAAAAGAAGTCTTGCGCATAAGAAAAGAAACAGAAGTAAAACTGGAAAAAGCAATTGGCCCAGTCAACCGAGCATCACAAGTCATGAGTGGTTGGTTTAGTGATGAGGAGTTTCTTGATAAACGTAAAAGTCCTGCTGTATTACCATTAAAAGGGAAAAAAGGCAGTTTCGAATCCTTAGTAAAACGCTACAGTGGTGATATTACTCCGCGTGCAATTTTAGATGAACTCCTTATTTCTCAAGCAGTAGAAAAAACTGATATTGAAAGAGTGAAAATAAAATCCTACGGCTATATTCCCGAAGGAAAAGACATTGAAAAGTATTCGATTATGGGTGATTGTGCTGCTGATTTGCTAGAAACCCTTTCAAACAATGTTTCTTCTGAAAAACCCGAATTACGATTACAACGCTCAGTTGCATATAGTGGATTGACCGAATCTACTGTGGAAGAATTTCAAGAATTAAGCAGAGATAAATGCCAGCAATTGATTGTTGAGTTAAATCAATGGCTAGCAGAACGTAATGTTAAAAAATTAGATCGAATTAAAGATGTGAAATATAAACGTGCCGGTATAGGTATTTACTATTTTGAGAATTTAATAGCGAAGGAAAAATACAATGAAAAAAATATTGAAGATTAGTGGGGCAATAGTTTATACATTGTTTGTAATATTTGCTTGCGTATCTTGTAGTGAAAACGAGGGCGTGGTTGGCACTGGCTTGACAGTCAATGCTACTGCTCAAAAAGGACCTTTTATCAATGGATCGAACGTATTAGTTAATATTCTGAATTCAAATGGCACAAACACAGATCGTACACTCACCAGTGAAATCACAGATGATTTCGGCAGTTTTAGTTTTACTTTAGATAAACCAGAATTGGTTAATATTACTGTAACCGGATTTCATTTTAATGAGCTTAGCGGTGTATTATCTAATAGCCAACTTTCATTAGGCGCAGTATACCAAGCTTCAAATGCAACACAAGGTAATATTTATGTCAATGTGTTAACTCATCTTATCAGCTTGCGAGTACTGACACTAATTGGTGATGGTATCCCCGTAGGTGAAGCGATTTCAACCGCGCAAAAAGAAATAATTAATGCGTTCAAATCCTTTTTAATTGCTGACAAATTATCTCAGTTCGAGAAACTAAGCATTTACAATTTAGAAAATAGCCAGGACGAAGGTAACGCATATCTCCTCGCTTTGTCTTCTATCGTGTATCAATATGCGACTACCCATGCATCAAGCTCAGGAGCAGTTGATGCTCAATTGAGTTCGCTATTAAGCACATTAAGAACAGATTTCTCTGACGATGGGAAAATAGCAAACCAAACACTGTTAAATGACTTGGTTGAAGCAAGCCAGCAACTTAATCCTACTGTCATCAATAATAATTTACAAAAGCGCAGCTTAGAAGTATTAGGAAAAACCCTTGATGTACCTGATATTAACTTGTTCATCGACACAGATGGTGACGGTATTGCGAATGCTAAAGACAGTGATAAAAATGGCGATGGCGTTCCTGATACAGAAACTCAAGGTTTGTTTACCCAAGTTTTTGAAGATGTAGTTTTCACCAGCGTTATACCAACAAGCGATGGGGAATACATTGGTGCAGGACAATATAAAGCTGAAAATTCAGGACAAAGCAGAATGATCGTTATGAAACTGGATCAGTTAGGATTTGAACGGTGGAGGTATACTCTGGAGCCCAGCGAGGCAGGGTCGGCAATTACCGTTATTGAAGATGTTGATGGAAATTACATAACGCTTGCAGACTATTGGCCGTCGGTTACAGCTGATAGTGAAAATGACAGACAAATTACCCTTTTGAAACTCGATTCGCTGGGTAAGAATCCTATTAAAAAAACGTACACTAGCTTTGGTGGGCAATTTAGTAAAATTATAGAACATCAAAATGGTTTTTACATAAGTTCGGCAAAAGCTGCTCCAATTCCCATAGGTAACGCATCGGATGGCAGCTTGTATAGCACCAATGCCGTTATTCTAAGTATCGATAAGCAATTTAATACCATATGGGAGACCTCATTGATGTTTCCAAATAATGTTGCCGTCGCTGTAAACGATTTTTACATACTGAACAATAATAATTTATTACTCGCAGGTGCTGCTCGTTTGCCAGAAGCATCATCTAATAATTTTAAAATGTACGTTTATACTGATAACCCTTATATTGCCGTGCTTTCACCTGACGGAGATCAGATAAATGCCGTTGAATATAATGATTTATTAAACTGTGGTACCGAGACAAACAGCTGTATTAGCCTAATAAAAGATTATGAAGGTGAATTTAAGCTATTTGTTACTTTAAGAGATGGCAGTAACCTTCGTTACGATCTGGATAGCAATTATGAATTACGTAATGCAATTGATAGTAGTCCGTATTTAAACCAAATGAATGTTCCAGATTACACATTTTTTCTAGAAAATGGTGGCTATGTAATTTTTGATGAATCTTTGGCGATGACATTTTACGATGGGAGCGATATAGAAATTAGTACTGTACAGTTTGGATCAAACACCTCGTCTGAAGATATTTATCCATCAAATAATATCGTGAAAACTCCCGATGGTGGGTATTTGCTGAATTGGCGGATAAACCAAGGAGAGGTGAAGGCTGCATTGATTCGAATTGATAGCAATGGTAATTCGTTGGCTAGCCCTGCTGATGATGTAGCTGCACCTGTTACTCCGTAGAGTTGCAGGTGACACAAAATGAAGAAGGGTTTTATATCCTTCTTCATCTTTAACGCGACTATTCCAAAAAAAAGACTAACAACGTAACTTCAGGTCATATTAAAGAATAATGTTATTCTTTATTGATGGCAGTTTCTGGCTCCTTAATTTTTCTATTGAATTACATTGTTGGCACAAAGCGGATATACAGATCAAGTATAATAATGGGGGGGAACACCAGGCCACTAATGAATTGTGATTATTAGTGGTCTGTTCGATTATTCTGCATATAGGGATATCAAGGATATCTCTCCCATTTTAATTTATTTTTGTACAACGCCGACTTGGGCTAGATAGTGGTGGTAATGGTATAGTTGGACTCGGGTTATTTATCTCTACGAGATCGCTTTCGACGTACTCCACACCATTTAGAAGAATTGAATTAGAAGTAAGTTCATAGCTTTCTTCTGCTGCACCAAAATTTTCGCCATCTACCCAAAGACCCTGAGCATAATCACATATAACTGGGGCCTCGGGATACGATATAGATAAATATGAATCTCCGGAAATTAAAATGTCTTCCCAAATAAATTCAGCATACACGCCGTCAATTTGTTGACCACTAGAATTCTTTTCATGTGACCATGTTCGCATGAAACCCGTACAGTCTGAATTAAAGTTGAGAATTGAGGTTGTGAACCCCAAAAACGTTTGTCTCCAGCTCCCAAGCAGCTCATTTCCCTCACATTCGTCCTCAACAATATTATTCTCATCAACAGTAATCGAAACATAGACAATATATGAATAATCAAATCCATCAATATCCGTAGCAATTATTTCGTAAAAAATTTTACTATCTTCATTTATTTTACTATTCCATATGGTATCAAAATTGTCAGTTTCAAATGTTTTTTGCGTAACTGAGGTATAACCAAATGCTCCTAAGGATGGAAAATAACCACCTGTATTTAGTATGACCGTTTCAATATTTTCAATATTTGTTGACTTTGAAATGTCGATAGTCAAGGTAAGCGGGCCCTCTAGCTCATATTCACACACATTTGATCTCGTTTGATCGACACCATCAACTTGAATAGATATCAAAGGTCGAGGCACAGAATCGGGATATAGGCTATCAGAATAAATGATTCCATTGATGCACCGATTCGAAGTAGGTAGAAAATCAAAATCTTCAATATTAAGAATTAAAGGCTCATAATCACATCCCCAAACCGTGATATTATCCGCATATTCTACGTTGCTGAATACAATTTTTCGAATGGAGATTGAAGCACTATCAGTTCCTATATAAGTGGCATTCGCATTGAAATTATTTCCATCATAAGAATAGACAATTGGCATCTCTGTAAATAATTTTCCTGCTGGAATTTCAACTTTGATGATACTATCTTTTGCAATACCTGAATCATCCTCTTCAAGGTTTTCATCTAATCCATTGTAAAATGTTATCAAACTATCCTCCGTAAAGGGATCTCTTGATACGTTACCAACTAGATTTAAATAGATGAATGTCGATTTATTTGGATCAACTTTATCCATTGATACTTTTAATATTGTTTTTGGACCTAGTCGATCTCTCTCCGTTTTAGGCCGTTTCAATAGCTTATTTTTAACTGACAATGAAATTTTAGGTGCTTCGATAGTGGAAACGACTTCGTCATCAACATCAGTGTGCGTTGCGAAAATATTTGAATCTCTCATTTCTATATCAATCTGACTCGACTTGTCAGTATAAAAATTAAATCCCATATTCGCCTTAGCTGTGATTAACAATCCATTGAAATACCGAACTTTATTACTGCTCGTATTTGATATTTTAACAGCACGTTGATAAGCAGTTTGTAAAGTAATAAAGGAATTGTTTACAATGTCACTATATGCTGACGTCAAAGAAGGTTCAAATTTTCCCTTAGCTTCAACTGATTCAATTTTATGACAACCCAAAACCATCGCTTTTTCATTTATTGAACCATGTTTTGAAAATAATCCTATGTCAGATGAAAATGATAATTGATCAACTTTAATTTTCTCTTCATTTTTTGCGTCGAAATATAAATCTACACCTTCTAAATTAAAAGATAAATTTCCACTATGGCTTAATTCAACTTTCGTTTGAGTATATCCAAATTCTATATCATTCAATTCTGCTCTAACTACACCCTTTTTGGTTGAGTTATTATTCTCTCCAGCTTTATCATAAATCGATGCTGTGGAAGTAAAAGGGCCGTTTAAAATTGGAACCTCAGGAATCGGAGTTGACGGCTCAGGTTTTGGGTTTTCTTCTTGTTCACCATTATTGTTATCTTGGTCGCTCTTACTATCGCCAAACAAAAACTGACACGCGGTCAACTGTGTTAACAATACAAGGATAATAGTAACGAAATGTAATCTTTTTTTTATTTTCACATTAAAAGCTCACTTTAATACTCTACGCGATTTCGGAGAGTAACTGCAAAAGTCTAGAGGAGGATAAGTAGTATAAAACACCTTTTTACTGAAAATCAAAAGTATTTGATTGGTACTAGAGTGGAGAATCATGGATCATTTTCTCAAAACTATTAGGGTCTGTAACTATTCGGGGCTGAGTGGGAGTGTTACTAATATTAAAAAGAATTTGACTCTGATCTGAATTGTTTGAGCTTTGTAAGGTGTTTAAAAACCAGACTAAGATGTTATTTTATAGAGAATTAGTCAACTGAGAAAGAATAATTGCTTTTAAGTATGATATTAAGGTTGATTTGGAACGACACTTAGCGGACGCTCAGAAATGACATTAATTTCAAGTCACTCTACATATTTTGAATGATTCGCACTCAAGCGAGTGACTGACTTTAAAGAAGGCGTATTAAGCAATAAATTGATTCAATTACTCCAAATAAGGGGAAAATTCCCCAAATAGTCCAGTAGATAAACGTATTTTTACGATATCCTAAATCTCGATCCCAGATAAGAAGAGAAAAAATATAGAATATAGGGGTCAAGTCAGTTTAGCAATATCTGTTGTTTATTAATCCTACATAATTAGTGATTGGAGTCTGTATTAACAGGCGGCAACGATTTTTCATTAAACAATAAATATGAATTATTGAATCAAAACCAACATAAGTAGCAGTCAAAGGATCCAAAAACGCTTGGTAGTAATTCTCATCATAAAAGATAATTTAATTCACCCTCCCGGAATTTATCACATGGTAAAAGGAGTTCTCATTTATATCCATTCAGGTTTAGGCGCAGTCCGCAGTCGATAGGAATACACGCAGAAGATTGATAAACCTTCCTGATCCCTTTTACTTTTATTCAAAATGATGAAGGGTTTTATATCCTTCTTCATCTTTAACGCGACTATTCAAAAAAAAAGACTAACAAAGTAACTTCAGGTCATATTAAAGAATAATGTTATTCTTTATTGATGGTAGTTTCTGGCTCCTTAGTTTTTCTATTGAATTACATTGTCGGCACAAAGCGGACGTAGAGATTTCTAGAAAGCGGATGCTTAAGTATGGAGAAAATGTACAGATCAAAACCTGACCATCATCTTTCGTGGAAGAAACGGAGGTCTAACCCCGGTCTTGAAAAAAATAAGTAAAAAACTGAGGGATTAGTAACAAACAAGACTCTTTGTCACCAATCCCTTCAGTTATCCTTTAATCCAAATAATATTACCTTTTAACGCGAGTTCTCACTTTATCCATGTTGTTATCACTATCAGGATCATCGGTATTACTCGTTACACTCACCTTATTGGTGACCCTACGACCCTTAAATGGACTGACTGTTATTAAAACTGTTTCACTGGCAGCGCTATAGAGATCACCAAGCTGACAAGTGATGATTGAAGTACCAGTACAACCGGTTCCACTAACAGAGACTAAGACTACGTTAGAGGGCAAAGCATCGGTAAGTACAACAGACTCTGCTGTATCCGGGCCATTGTTTGTTACAACTATCGTGTAATCTAGTTCATCACCACGTTTTACCCGTGAAGCACCGGCACTCATTTCAACTGCTACATCGGCCTCAGCATCTGTCGGAATGGGTTCCGGAGTTGGCTCCGGCGCTGGCGGTGGTGCTGTGTCAGAGGGTGTCAGTATGAAAGAAAAAGGTACTCCCCCCGAGTCACTACAACTGCCAAGGACCTGGCCGCTATCGTTAATTGCAACACCACTACAACTATTTGGATTGTTCAAAAAAGGATTCAGATCAGCCATCAGAAGATTGCTATCCCATACCACCGCGTGACTGACATTGTTTATTGGTACCACACCGACGGCTTGGCCATTATTGTTAATATCTCTGGCAAATGAACCTGCTCCAGCAAGCTCCGTTAACACGTCATTGCTCCAGATAAATGCACGCATCACATCAATAAGGGTACTGCCAGTAAACGAACTTATTCTTGTTGTGAATGATCGCCCTACAACAACACCAGCATCATTGATACTTACCGCCTCGCTACCGTCATCGCCCGGAAGAATACCGAGATCAATAATCACACCTGCCGCATCCCACATAACAGCATGCTTAACACCGTTTGCATCGTCTGCACTACCAACCACTTGGCCAAGATTATTTATATCCGCTGCTGAACTACTTCCACCGCCGGGCAAGGTTCCAAGATCTGTCATCATCCCATTCTCCCAGAGAAAGGCATGTCCATTGGCGGCTCCGACTACCTGCGTGAAATCGTTAATGCCTTTGGCGTAAACTGAACCTCCTGTTGGATTAATAATGTCTATTTCGACGCCATTGATCCACAGTATGCTTGTGCCATTATTTTTCTGCACCACCACTTCCTCATTACTATTAATAGCCGTCGCAGAAGAGTCACTAAATGCGAAGTTTGGCGTTAGATCAGTGGGATTTTTCGGGTTTATCCAAATCATGGCATGATTATCAAAATCCATTGCCCAGGCTTGCCCGACTGCTACACCTGTTGCACTGAGGTCGACGATTTTGTGTCCAGATCGGGATGCGTCAGGTTTATCAGTGAGCTCTACAAAACTATAGTTTGTCGCGGCAACTGTGGGGCCGATGGAAAGGCAAAACAAAGTGGATAAAGTAATAAAACGCAATAATGCGTATAGGTTTTTCACGGGAAAGACCTCCTCGATCATAGATATTTAATTGGGTTTATCATTTGAACGCTCATACCTATCAATGCTGATTTTGCGTTCCTCTTTAAGTAAACAAGTAAGGAGGTAAAATTATTCCCTGCTCATTAAAAAATAATTTATCGAAGACAGTATAGGAACGCTACACTACTTCACATGAGCAATAGATAACCATCAAGGGATACTATCAGATTGATAACTGGTGTTGTGTTATCAATGAGCGAAATAAGAGGAATTGTGTTGCTAACCATAACAGAACGAACAAAGTGAGTGCAGTGTAGGCATAATGAAGCTCTGATAAGAGATTCTATGTAGAATCTGATTTATTTGGACGATAGCAAAACATTCAACGACGGCTTTCATATTTTTCCGCCACATTCCTATGTTGACGGGTGTTAAAGTGGCACATGGCGGACGCCCAGATTTCCCGAAAGCAGACACTAAATTTAGTATGAATAAAGGGCACGGTACATGACCCTATTGATTTTAAAAGTTGTTTCAGTGGCTCCACGCAATGTAATGTCGATGCTGATTGCCCAAACTATGGTAGGTGTGTAGATAGTAGTGGGGAAGAATACGATAGTTGTAGTAATGACAATCCCTGTGCAACCGGTCAAACATGCGAACAAGCGTTTAATGATGCAAGTCAACCTATGTTTGGTGGAGGTAATTACACGACATCCTGTCCAAACGGGACATATTGTAATAATCCAAAAGATTATTGTGAAGGCCAAAAAATAGGATTCAAGTTTTAGTTTAACAAACTAAAAGGAATCAAAGCGCTTCTTCAATTATTTTGCATTTTGAGTCGGTCAACACATATGGGATTTTGTTTCGTGCCTTTTTCTAAACTATTCCACTGCCTATGGCTAGACCCCACATTGTGTATCCGTCGTGCCTAACATATTGCTGTTAACTGTCATCGATCTCGCACTCGTGAGAAACGTTGCATACGCTAATCGTATTTGGTGTGACGTTAGCGGTACAAAAGCAGGCCCCCAAATTAAGTGAAATTTAGCACGAAACAAGATCTGACCCTCATATTCTCCAACTGTTGATATTACTTAAATTCCTAAAGCACAAAAATCACCTGTTAAATTTAAAAATTATAAATAAGAACCACATAGGTTACGGAATATAGCTTTTTAACCTCAGGCGGCGGATTATCGGTATACATTATGGTGTGTGATACTTTAAGTGCAAAGTTATCGATAATTGATTGCTCCAGCGCGGTTACGGACGTCCATATCGTTGAATCTTCACCCGCGTTGCCAGCCAGTGATTGTTCAAATCTTGATTTTTCTGTGAAGTTATAATGAATAATGCCTTTAACATTGATGATGGGAACATGGGTTAAATTCCGGTTTTTTTCAAAGATGGTGTGGCGATAGCCAAATCCCAATTCCAGTCTGTTTTCCCATGCTTCGTCATCCAGAAATTTGTGACCATATCCCAACGTCTCACCCAGGCGATGACGTATGCCATTATAAACGTCGCTTTCATAGCTGAGTGTTACGAAGAAATAATCTGTCTCCAGCAATTTGTAGTCGCCCTGTAACAAGCTATCAAATCGCTTTGACACCAGATCATCGCTGACTAAGGTCCGGCTGCCACCGACATTACTATACCAACGCCAGTTTTTACGCTCGTTAACTGCATATGTTCTTGCATAAATATGCTGTGTACTCACTGTACCAGTTGTATTAATAACACCAAACTCTGCACTGCCTTTCAGCTTTTCGGGGTATTCAGGTACGGTTTCTTCTTCATTGGCAAAAATACATAACGGCACGACGCAAAGCGCGATAAAAAGCGTTTTATCTAGCGGAAGTCGGTTGATTATATTGTGAAATGCAAGCAATGAATGTTTGAGATATTCCATGTGCGAAATTTTAGCTTTTATTTTTTGAATATTGTAAACAAAATAACAAACAGATTATAGATTTACTATCTTTTTTATATTGAATCAGCTAATCGGCTCATGACTTACAATTGACAACAAAATGATTGGCCTTTATTTAAATATGATACTCCCCATTTGCAGGATAGTTTACTTGCGCTAGCGGAAAAATATAGTTGCTTGTTTATATATGCAACGAATAATTAAGTTGAACGGCTGGCGCTCTATATTACTTACGTAAAAGAAACACAATGATTGTTAGACAAGGTTAATTTGGACTTTCTGAAATCATATCCAGTTCGTTTAATTGAAAATGACACAAGGACTAAACCGCTCGCGCGGTAGGGGTGGCAACACAGGCAGCGGAGCAATTAAGGAAGCGATGTAAATTATTAAAGCATGGGATAGCTCTTTGCCGAAGTAGTGGTTGAGACCAAACCACTTC
>Ga0316207_10003602_pt1 | contig 14209 bp, 16 predicted proteins | sample 6weekpyrite_MG_FD_204943 | JGI IMG/M metagenome (GOLD analysis project Ga0316207, IMG submission 204943) | Microbial mat bacterial communities from mineral coupon in-situ incubated in ocean water Damariscotta River, Maine, United States -... | ecosystem: Environmental > Aquatic > Marine >... | reverse complement strand
AAGTATAAAAAAAGAAGTAATGGAAGCTTGATGCTTAATTTTTTATTCATCATTCTTCTCCTCTGTTTTTTGTGCTTGAGTTGATAATTTTAACATGTCTTCAATTTCCATCGGATCTATCCATTGCCCATTTTCTGTTTCAAAACTACCTAAAAATTCAAGAAACTCCAGGCTGAGATTGTCGTTTTCAGTATTATTGTCTGCATACAATAAGGGTGCGGTTGCAGACAATAACAGAAATAATCCGGTACTAACTGCTCGTTTCATCTTCCAGCCATAAATAAAATTCGAGATTTTGATACAACTCTAATTCTTCACTTTGGCTTAGAAAATTTATATCTTCCATAAAACCATTGTTGTGAATTTTTTGAGGCAATGGTTGTGTCCAGAATAGTGTGATGCTTAAAATAATTGTTGCAAATGCAGCACCGGTGCTAGCAGGTGCAAGCCAGTTAGGAAATATAAAAGTATCTTCTTTATTAGGTGTAGACGATTGCAAAGCAGCATTTATCGCGAGCTGGCGATTTTGTCGGAGTCGAGACAATATAGAATCATCTAATGTTTCCAAACTGGAATCTAATAATTGACGAGAATATTCGACAAACTCGTCTTCATTTTTACTCATATGTATTCCTCTAAAACCAGTCGCAGGCTGTGCACTGCGCGGGAATAATGGGTTTTAACGCTGCCTTGAGAGCACCCCATGCTATTTGCAGTTTCCGCAACATCCAGACCTTCCCAGGCACGCAATAAAAAGGCTTGTTGCTGGCGCTGAGGCAAATTTTGTATGGCTTGTTCCAATGTTTCCATTGCTTTATGTTGAAGCAGTTTATCATCAGGTTTTGTCCGCGTTTCATCTGCCGCTTGTTCAATGGGATTTTCATCTGTATCTTCACTAAAACCGGGAAACAATCGCATCCATTGGTTTCTAACTTTTTGCTTTCGATAAAAATCGAAAATTTTTGTCTGTAATATGCGATGAAATAAGGGTGGCCAATCTTCAGCTGATTTGTGAGCATAAGATTGAGCAAGTTTCATCATGGCATCCTGCACAATATCCAACGCATCGTCTTGATTTCGGGTGGCAAAATAGGCGATTTTAAACGCGCGTTTTTCCACCGAAATCAAAAAGTCCTCCAATGCGTTCAGTGTTTTTCTCCTAATGAATGATTTTATCTAAATTCACTAAGGTACTGATACATCGGTACTTTGTCTATAGTAACTACTCAGCTTACCTTTGCTTTAACCGATTACGGTGTCAAAAATGCGCATTCACACGTGTGAACTGAACTCTTTTTCCTTGTATTAGAACAAATCAAAGGCAATCTGAGCAGCTACAGCAATATTAATAGTAACGTTTTATCGAGTATTTGGTTGACATGAGTGGTTAATGGTTAAAGAAAGAGCCAGTTTATGTCGTTAGTTCGTTAATGAAATAGGGGTTTTGTGACGGGCATAGGTGTAACCCGGTGAAGCAGATCCTGATTGCAGGATTCAATGAGTGAGTTAAATTTATAAAAAGCTCATTGAAACAATGACTTAATGAACGGAATCTTTGATGGCTAAGCCACAGAAAATTAGATTAGGTGATTTGTTGGTTTCTCATGAGGTGATCTCTGAGGAACAGTTAATGAGTGCCTTATCGACACAGAAAGAAAGTGGTAATAAATTAGGTAGGGAGCTCATTGCTCAAAAATTCCTTTCTGAAGATAAATTGCTTGAATTTCTTTCACAACACTTGGGTTATCCGCAGGTTAATCTCGATAATTACGAACTCAAAATCGATATAGCCTGTAAGTTACCAGAATTAAAAAGCCGCAAAATGTTATCCATGGTTATCAAGGATAAAGGTGATAGATATGAAGTAGCTATGGCGGATCCATCGGATATTTATGCTTACGATGATATTGCCCAAATTCTTGATAAACCATTTGATGTTGTCATAGCGAAGCAGGATCAATTAGTTAATGCCATGGAAATGGTGTTCCGACGTAGTTCGGAAATGAATGGTTTGGCAAATCAATTTGAACAAGATTTAGCAGATACGGCAGAAACGATAGAATCAACGGATTCAGCTGAAGATCTTGTCGGTGAAACTCCCGTTGCGAAATTCATTCAAACAATGTTTGAAGATGCGGTACAAATCGGCGCTTCAGATGTGCACATTGAAATAGACGAAAAAAATCTAAGCATACGGTTGAGACAGGATGGCACATTACATTTACAAACAACTGCAGACAAAATATTGGGTGCACCACTCATTTCTCGTTTAAAACTCATGTCTGGGTTAGATATCTCCGAAAAGCGTTTACCTCAGGATGGGCGTTTTCAAATGGTTGTTATGAACAGGAAAATTGATATTCGTTTATCGACTATTCCAGTGCAACATGGCGAATCAGCAGTCATGCGATTGTTAGATCAGTCGCAGTCAACGTTGGATCTTGATAGAAGTGGAATGCGTCCAGATATGTTGACGCGTTTTAGAAAAGTGATTAATGGCCCCAACGGTATGATATTGGTGACGGGACCTACAGGCAGTGGTAAAACAACAACCTTATATGGCGCATTAAGTGAACTGAATAAACCTGATGCAAAAATTCTAACGGCAGAAGATCCGGTGGAATATGAATTGCGAGGTGTGAATCAGGTTCAAATGAATTCAAAAATTGGGCTGAACTTTGCTGAAGTGTTACGCGCGTTTTTGCGTCAAGACCCTGATGTGATTTTAGTTGGGGAGATGCGCGACAAAGAAACCGTAGAGATTGGTATGAAGGCAGCGATGACAGGCCATTTGGTATTATCTACCCTACATACCAATGATGCGATTTCTACGGCAATTCGATTGATTGATATGGGGGCCAAACCCTATTTAATTTCAGCCGCTTTACGTGCAATTGTTGCCCAACGTTTAGTGCGTAAAGTTTGTGATCAATGTAAAGAACCGTATACTCCAGATGAAAAACAATTAGCAGTCATGCAATCCGTGTGGGGTAGTCAAATTACAACCTTAAAATTCGTTCATGGTGCAGGTTGCACGCAATGTCATTACAGTGGATACAGCGGACGTATTGCTATCCATGAGTTTTTGGAAATTGATAAACATTTGGTTAGCGCACTTCAGAGCAATGATTTAGAAGCATTCGCTGATGCGGCCAAACGTCAAAAGGGTTTTGTCAGTTTACGCAGCCGTGCGATGGGTCTTGCAGGCAAGGGTTTAACTACGATTGAACAAGTTATGCGTGTTGCCATAAGTTAAGGATATTAATAATGCCCTTGTTTTCTTATCAAGCACGTTCCCGAGATGGTAGTAAAATGTCTGGTGAAATGGATGCTGCCAGTGTGGATGATGCGGTTTACAAGTTGAGGCAATTAAATGCATTTCCATTACAAATAAAAGAAATAGAAAAGAAAGCTGCGAATCTTGCAGATATTGAAATTTCTTTTAAGAAAAAAGAAAAAGTTACCACTAAGGATTTAATTTTTTTCAGTCGCCAAATGTACACTTTGACGAAGGCCAGTGTACCCATCCTTTCTGCCTTAGATGGTTTATTAACTTCTGCATCCAGTCCAGAGTTAGCAAGAGTTATTGCCAGCATTAAACGCAGTTTGGATGAGGGGATTGATTTAACCCAGGCTCTAAAGCGTCATCCTGATGTATTCCCAACCTTATATATAAGCATGGTTACCATTGGAGAAACTACGGGTAAGTTACCTCAGGTCTTTGATGAGTTAGCAAGTTATTTACAAAAAGAACAAGACACTCGGCAAAAAATTAAGTCGGCGTTGCGTTATCCAATGATGGTTCTGATTGTTATTGGTATTGGTATGGTCATAATCAGTATGTTTGTCTTACCAAAATTTGCTGACATGTTTGCTGGGTTTAATGCCGAATTGCCTTTGCCTACACGTATTCTTATTGGTTTTTCGGACTTTATGCAAGCTTACTGGTATATCGTGATGTTTATTCCTATAGGTATGTGGTATGGATTCAAACATTACGTCAATACGGAAGAAGGGCGTTATAACTGGCATACCAAACAATTGAAATTACCCCTATTTGGCGACTTATTATTGAAGGGGAACATCACTCGTTTTGCACGTAGCTTGGCTATCACAGGAAAAGCGGGTGTACCTATGGAGCAAGCGTTGAGAATTATTGGCCCGACAGTGGGCAATGATTTTATGGAAGAGAAAATTCGCAATATGCGTGATGGTGTAGAGCGAGGAGAGTCCATTACAGTAAATATGAAACGTATGAGCTTATTTCCCGGTATGGTCATACAAATGATTAGTATTGGTGAGGAAACGGGTTCATTAGATGACATGGTCATGGAGATTGCGGAATATTATGAGCGAGAGTTGGATCAATCTGTACAAACACTCACAGCTGCGATAGAGCCCATTGTTATTGTTTTTGTTGCAGCGTTAGTGTTGATTCTTGCTTTGGGAATTTTTCTGCCGATGATTAGCCTTATGGGCGCAATTGGCGCTTAAGATTGCTTAAAAAACAAACACATTATCAAGCATATAAGCAAAAAATCGGAAGTTCGTCACATTTTATTCCCTATCGCTCTAATTTTATACAGGAAATGTTAAGTTCCTCGCAGAAACGGACGATAGATAAACTGAAATTAGTTACATTACCAATTTCCAACAACTGGGTTGAAACTGGTACATTTAAAAATGGAGAGTAAGATGAAAAGAACGCAACAAGCTGGTATGACCTTAATCGAGTTGGTTATCGTTATTATCGTATTAGGTATCATTGCTGCGGTTGCAGCGCCAAAATTCGCAGATATTTCTGGTAATGCTGCTACAGCTGCATTGGCAGGTTCTCAAGATGGTTTTAAATCTGCGTATACTATTTCGTTAGGATCAGCAGCGATTCCTGGTGCGCCAACGATGGCGGAAGTTGATGCTCGTCAAGATGGCTTAACGTGTGTTTTAACGACAGGTGTATGTACTTCACCAGATTGGGATAAAGATGGAAACCCAGATTTGACTGTTACTGCTTGGGGTACTACGGCTTGTGCAACAGCGATCACAGCAGGTACTGATACTGTTGGTGGATATGATTATGACATAAATGCTGCTGGTGCAGCGACATGTCAAACTAACTAAGTTTCAAGTTAGTTAAAAAAAGCCGGGTAGGGGGAACTCTATCCGGCTTTTTACTTTATTAGCACAGCGAAAAGGCTGATAAAAATTATGATGATGAAATTTTACAAAAAACAAAAAGGCATGACCATGATTGAGCTGGTGATTGTGCTTATTGTTATTGGTATAGTTTCCGGTGTGAGCGCTATGAAATATGGCTCTTCGTCGAGTTTGACAATTTCGCAACAAACACAGATGTTCGCTAATCATATTCGTCAAATGCAAGCATTATCATTGAACTGGGGATGCAATTTAAAAATGCTTGTTACAGCCAGTGGATATTCTGTCACAGCAAATACGGATTATAGTGGTACGGATAAGGCAACGAATTGTAAAGATGGTGTTAGCTTGATTAAAACACCCGGCCGTTTTGAAGACTTTAATTTTTCACTCGATCATGACGTAACATTTTCGGGTACCGGTATCTTGTATCTAGACGATACCGGCCAACCCAGTACTGCAACACCAACGACTGCAAAGACAACAAACACGGATTTTCAAATGACCGAGAACGGCAATAATTTCCGAATTCGTATTTTGCCCGTATCTGGTTTTGTAGAGATTTCAAAAATATGAGTGTGAAATAATGAATGTAAAATTTCGCTCAAAACAATCAGGAGTTACGCTGTTAGAGTTGGTGCTTGTTATTGTGACTGTTGGCATTTTGACTGCGCCAATTGCTTCAGGTTTTAAGATCTTAGGACAGGGGTTTGGTTTAAATAGGGAGTTACAAATGAGTGCAGCGATTGCTCAAGAGTGCGCAGAACATTTATTGCAAATAGCGAGAAACGGCGATGTTGCAACGATTACCACTGCGACTTGTGATAATGATTTGCCAGCAATTCCTGGGTTGGCAGAATTTTCTACTATTACTCGAGAAGCTCTGTCTATACCGGATTTAACAGGTGGCGCTTGTCCAACAGGTGAAACGTGTATGGATGTTACAGTGACGGTAAGTGCAAACGGAAGTACGCGATCAGAGATTCGTTTTTTATTGGTGAAATGATATGAAATCAATAACATTGAAAAAACAAAATTCTGGCTTTACTTTAATGGAATTGATATTGGTCATTATCGTTTTGTCCATTATCAGTGTTTCGTTGGCTAGCTTTATGACGAATAGTGTTAACGCTTATTTAGTCAGTTTGGAAAATGCTCGAGGGGTTGATGAAGTAAATTATGTAACGAATCGTTTTTCCTTAGAATTACGAAATCTTGATCATGATGGTACTGATTATCAAATTGATGCTGCTGACCTAACAGTGGCTTCAGTTAATACTCAATTTATCTATGATAATATCGGTGGAGCCACCATTACATTGAGTTATGATGCTGGAGCTGGCCTGTTGTCTATTACAGACTCCTCAGTTAGTGGAACTGCTTATACTATTGCAGATCAAGTCACTGCTTTTGACTTCAATTATTATCAAAGCGACGGAGTGACTGCTGCAACTAATGGAGTAGATTTGAAGTTTGTGGAATTTCAAATTAGTTTACAAGAGGGTGATGTAACATATAGTAGTCGGACCCGAGTCGCTCTGCGAGATTTATCATGATTATTTCGATTTTTAAAAAGTCACAAACTGGTGCCGCTGCTGCTATATCGATATTTATTTTATTGGTCGTTATTGCAGGTATGTTGACAACAGCCCTATACAGCTCTTCTTCATCAATTGGTAATTCAGTGCAACAACAAGATTATCAAAAAGCCTTGTTTCTGGCTGAAACTGGTATTCAACGTGCTCAGTATGAAATGGATCTGCTTCCTAATAATTGCACTAATATCGTTCCTGCGACATATACATACGGAAGTGGTAGCTTTGAAATCACGTCTGTAATAAATCCCGTGACGGGTGGGTGTGAAGTTACAGTCATTGGTAAAAGTAATGGTGTGGTTAGCACCTTTACCAAATCGGTTTTATTTACAGGTGGCGCTGTTGGTGCTACGGGTTTCTTAGACGAATTTACCCCTGATGTTACTGATTTTAATGCTAACTGGACAGGGAAAGTTACCAGTAAACCGGGTTTGGTTACTGTTGATTGGGATATAGCAAATAATGCAGGTTCAGCAGGTGGTTCAATGTTAATTCACGCTGCTGCCATAAATAAAAAGCCTAAAAAAGTTACTGGAAAAATAGAGCGTTTATTAACGAATCCTGTTGATGCCACGGCTGGCGATATTACAGTTACATCAACATTTGGCATTATGTCCAGCGATGATACCGCATCAGGATCATTTATTGAAGACCAGAATGTGGAAATATGGCTGTACTCTAGTAGTGGTGGAGGCGGTGACTTATTGCTTTGGGAAAGCGTAGAAACTGGTGCTATAGATAATCTTGGCACTTGGTCCACTTGGCCAAACCCCGCAGCAACGATAGTAGTAGGTGCGGGTAATATTTATGACAGTATTAGAGTAGAATTTGTCATGAAAGCGCCCGCAAAAAATGAAGCATCCTATATTTTCTTGGACGATATAAATTTAAGCTGGTAATTCACATAAAAATGCCCTATCAGCTTAAATTTTCATCACTTAGCCACATTTTTTTAAGTATTCCAAAAAACATGCCGAAACACTCATATATCTAGAAGTGAATCGGATTTCTATGTTTAAACGTAAGAAAAAATCACCAGTACAAAATACCATCGGTTTTCATGAGGATGGTATAAGTTATGTGCGGGTCGATCGAAAGTCGGCCGGGTCTCCCCGAGTCTCTGCATTGGAATTTTTTACTTGTGACACAGAAAATCGTCCCGAAACACTTAACACTTTGGTAAAAAAATATAAGTTAAAAAAAGCGAAATGCTCTTCTTTTTTAGGAGTTGACGATTATCGATTGTTGTCAACTGAAAAACCAGAAGTGCCGGAAGAGGATCTCATTGATGCGCTAAGCTGGGATATTAAAGATTCAATTGGATTTCCTCTTGAGGAGGCAACAATAGACGTGTTTCCTGTCCCCAAAGAGGCAGCTAATCAGAATCAAATTAACGTGGTTGCAGCAAAAAAAATCGTTATTAATGAGCAAACCGCGCTATTTAAAGAAGCGAATCTCAAGCTTAATATGATTGATATTGAGGAGTTGGCTTATCGCAATATCGCAGCAACGCAGGATAAAGAATCACTGGGTAGTGTGGTGGTTATTCTACGTAGAAACCATGGCATGGTGCTTTTTTACAAATCAGGAGAACTACATTTCAGTCGTCGACTAGCAGCAGGTTATGATCTCCTAAACAATGATCCAGGGCAAATTGAGTCCATAGCCTTGGAAATTCAACGCTCTATTGATTACTTTGATCGACATTTTGCCAATATTGGAATAAATAATCTTATACTGTTGCCGTATCCCGGAAATGAGGAAAATACGGTAAATTTTTTAAATAGCAATCTAACCGTTTCTTGTTCATTGGCAGACTTATCTTCTGGTATCGATTGGGAGCACGAATTCAACCCACTTGAAAAAGCGCGTTGCCTGTTGGCATTAGGTGTTGCGCTTCGTGTTGAGGGTGTGTCTTGATGGTTCAACAAATCAATTTATATGCAGCTCAGTTTCCACCGCCAAAAAAGCTAAAAATTCCGTTCAAATATATCTTACTGGGCACTATTTTAATAGGGGTGTTGGGGGCTGGTGGTAGCTTAGCATATTTAGAAATTGAACTAAAAAAAGAAGAATTAGCCATTGAAAAAAAATTATTAAGTACAGCAACAAAAAATATTCGTAATCTGAAGAATTTGAAGAACAATTCGTCAGGTGATCGCATAAAGTTGGAATTGATTGCTTTGCAAAATGTCATTCGGCGTAAACAAAGCATGGCTAATAAAATGAATGAGCAAGTCAATTTTGTCGCTCAAGGGTTTTCAGAGCGTTATATGGCACTTTCACGCCAAGATGTTCCCGGCTTGTGGTTAAATGCTATCGAATTTAATACCGCTGATGGAAGCGTCACCTTGCGTGGAGCATCGATTAGTGCAGCCTTGTTGACAGAGTATTTGAAGCAATTGTCAGAAGAGTCTTCATTTGATGGTGTTTCATTTAGTGTGTTAAAAATTGACGAACTAGAAAATAATAAAAATAGTGAACGACGTTTTATGGAGTTTGTTGTATCGACTCATGAAGTCATTGATGAAGATCCACTTGCGGCATTGTTAAACTAATGAGTAGTATCACAACACAAATTGAAGGCCTTGCAAATCAATTTAGAGCGCTTGATAAAAAAATTCGTGGTGTGTTATTGCTTGGATTTGTTTTTCTCTGTTATGCATTATTAGATACCTTTCTTATCCAACCAATGATGACTGAATATGATAATACCGTTGAAAACATCACTAAAACAGTCAAATCCCGTAAAAGTATTGAAAAAGAAATTAGTTTGGTCAGTAAACAACTTGGTATTGATCCAAAATTAAAAGATGACGAGCAATTACAAGCGTTAAAAGAACAAATTTCTAAGTTGGATGACAATATAAAAACGGCCAGTGCTCAGTTTGTTACCGCGGATGAGATGATTAAGTTTTTAAACGATTTGTTGATTTCTAGTGGGAAATTAGAATTACTGTCAATGGAAAAACTACCACTAGAGTTTACCATTCTGAAGACTGTAGGAAATCCAAATAACGTTTCCAATTCCAATAACAAAGAACCTGTTTCAGAATCCAAAATCTATCGACATGGCGTAAAATTTCAGCTAAGCGGTCGTTACGTAGAGATCGTTAAGTATATGCAAGCAATAGAAAGTTTACCATGGCGAGTTTTCTGGGAAGCTTCCGATTTAAATACAGAGAGCTACCCCAATTCAGTGGTTTCGTTTGAGATATATACGTTAAGCCTAGATGAAAATTGGCTAACATTATAAATTAGTTTTTGAGTATAGCTTTGATATTTCTAATAATTATAGTTTATTATTGCGCGCTGCATTGTAAAAATAGAACAATTTCCCTCCTTAATGTGTAATGGCATACCCATTGCTCTGTTACAAGAGCCATGACTAGAATCATTTTAAATTTACTGTTTATTTACTCAATTGCGTTTTCACTGAACGCAGCTGAACAACCATTGATTGACCCTATGCGGCCTGAGAACTTTAGCAAGCCTAAACCTGTTAAAGTGATTAAAAAAGTGACTAAAGTGGTAAAAAAAGCGCCTAAGCCATTGATTTTGCAGCAGACGGTGGTTTCAAAGGAGCGTCGATTTGCCATTATTAATGGTTTCACTTTGGTTGAGGGAGAGCGCGTAAAAGGTGGCTTTATAGTGTTTCAGATAAATGATGATAATGTAATTTTGATGAGAGAGAACAAAGAATTTGTACTTCATTTGGCAGGTAAAGCAAATATAAAGGAGATTAGTCGGTAATCTTTTACCGCTACAAAGGCAATGTTTAACCATACGGCACAAAAATTACTATCCATATGCAGCATAGCGTTACTCAGCGCATGTGCAAGTAATCCCGCGGTCTGGAAAGATGGAACAAGTCAGAAAATTCAAAAAGAATTGCAGTCATCAACGGCAAGCAAGTCATTATCTAAAACAGGTGTTCCCAGTAAAATATCTAAAGCTTTAATTCCCAGTTTACGCTTCAATCTTCCCGGTGCTGCAGGTTCACCTGTAGAGCGAAAGTTTAATGTCTCTGTTAATAATGTCGCTGCCAAAGATATGTATATCAATTTGGTAAAAGAGACACCTGTGAGCGTTGTTGTTGATGAATCGGTAAAAGGTAATGTTGCTTTGTCTTTGAAGAAAGTAACGCTAGAAGATGTATTCAAACATATGCAAAAAATTTACGGCTTTAATTACGAGAAAAAAGGTAATCAATATTTTGTTTTTGGGAAAATTTTGCAATCAAAAATATTTCATCTTGATTATCTCAGCATGATTCGTGAAGGTACGTCTCGCTCAGATGTAACTTCTGGTGGCTTAGATAGTTCAAGTAATAGTTCTGGTGTAAAAATTACAAGCTCTAATTCTGTGAAGTTTTGGGAGAATTTATCGCAGAGTCTGGAAATATTGATCGGAAAAGAAGAAGGTAAGAAAGTTATTGTCAATCAGCACTCGGGTTATATTGTTGTAAACGCCTGGCCGAGTGAAATTAGAGTTATTGAGGAATTTCTCTCTAATATTCAGTCTAGCGTCACACGTCAGGTCGTATTAGAAACCAAGTTGTTAGAAATTGAGTTGAATGATGGTTTTGAAATGGGTGTTAATTGGGGGACCTTATTAAATAATGGTTCGAATAACATATCGGCCGCTCAAACTGGGGGTGGCGCCTCATTGATTGGTAATGCTGATGCATTGAACAATCCATTAGGTAGTATTGGTGCTTCTTCTTTTGGTGGTGTGTTTAGCCTTGCATTGCAGTCCACAAAATTTGGCGCATTTATCGAAGCCATTAGTACTCAAGGTGATGTTCATGTTCTATCTAGTCCACGCATCGCTGCATTGAATAATCAAAAAGCGGTTATTAAAGTAGGTGGTGAAGAATTTTTTGTCACTGGTGTTACTCAAGGAGAGCCTATTCAAAATTCGGATGGTACGACAACCGAATCACAAGCATCGGTAGAAATTGAATCTTTCTTTTCTGGTATCGCCTTAGATGTGACGCCTCAAATTGATCGAGATGGAAACATAGTCTTGCACTTACACCCCACCGTTAGTGATGTAACGCAAAAGAACAAGAGTTTTCTTGTTGGTGGTAAGGGGTTTGATTTACCATTGGCGGCAAGTAGCGTGCGTGAAACCGATACTGTAGTTAGAGCTAAAAGTGGGCAGATCATTGTTGTTGGTGGTTTGATGAAAGAATCTACTGTTGATGAAGAGTCAGCCGTGCCGATATTAGGTGAAATACCCATTCTTGGTAATCTATTTAAGCACCGAAAAGTGGTTAGAGTGAAGAAAGAGCTTGTTGTATTAGTCAAGCCCACTTTAGTAAACACCAAAGGTGAATGGAATAAACAGGCTGATTTGAACTTAAAGCGTTTTTCCAGCATCAAACATTAAAGATAAGTGAGTTATGTTAATAGAAGCAGATTCTCAAGGCGCGTTAAATTCTGTTACACAGGAAAAAGAAAGCTTATCTGTATACTCTAAATACTTTGGCTTTCTGCAATCACCATTTTCTTCTTTACCAAAAAAACATTTCTTCTTCGAACATACTTCAGCAACTCAAATGATAAATACGATTACGTTTTCACTAACGTCTGGAGAAAGTATTGTTAAGGTTGTTGGAGAGTCTGGTGTTGGAAAAACTTATCTCATCCGTCAAGTCTTATCCTCATTAGGCGAAGATTATTATGCGATTAATATATCTGCTCCCAATTTGTCAGCGAATGTTTTTTTAAAGTTTTTTGTTGAAGAATTAGGCGCAGCCTATCCAATGGAGGCAAATAATGCACAATTGTTAAAATATATTCAGTATTTACTTTGTGAGCATTACTCAAAAACTAATTTTCGTATTGTGGTTTGGGTTGATGATGCTCAAAAGTTGCCAGACGAAACACTGGACGTGATTTCAACGTTGAGTAAGATGGAAACTTCCTATCGTTTGCTTATGCAATTCGTTATTTCTGGATCCAAAACATTGGATAAGAAACTGGATCGAGAATCCATGGCAGATTTGAGAGAAAGGATTAGTTTTTCTTCTGAATTAACGGGTTTAACTTTTTCCGAGATGAAAGCTTATGTGAAAGAACGTTTAAGAATTGTTGATGCAGAAAATCCAGAATGTTTTTCTCATTCAGCTATGTCCGCGTTGTACAAAAATACATCGGGTATTCCTGCTAAAATTAACAAGCTTTCGCATAAATCCTTAATGCTAGCTTTTGGTAAAGGTGATGTAACAATTGAGAGGTCTCATATATGGAAAGCGGCCTCTGATGATGTTAAAAACTCGAATATTGGTAAACTCTCTACACATTTGCTGCTGTTTATTGCTGTGTTTGCGGTTGGGTGTGGTGTATATTTCTCAATAATCTGGGCTGGTTAATTCGATGAATTCAGTAAATCAGATGGTTTCTGATCTGAAGAATCGAATGAATGATGGGTCTGAAGCCAATCTAGTTAAAAAAAACCAAAAAAAAATTAAAAAGAAATTTCCTTGGTCCATTCTTCTTGTGTTATTAAGTGTTACTGTAGGCGCCTTAACATCAATTAATTATTTTAATATTCTTGATGAAGATAAAAAAACTGCACAGATAAAGCGACAGAATATTCAACGTGATTCAACAACCAGTGTTGTCATTAATACGATTCCTGATGACAAAAAAGTGAATGTCGTGCAAAAATTAGCTGCAACACCTCTTCAAATGGACGAGGACACAGTTGTAATATCAAAAGTACAATCACCAAAAAATAATATAGCCGAAGAAAAACCGATTGCCGAGAAAGATATGGTGTTGGCTAATCAACAGGAACGAAAAATAGAGAAGCCGAAGCCAATTGTTAAAGCAAGAGTCGATTCACCTAAAATATCAACCCCGCCTAAAAAAGAAAGTAAACCAACAGTTGCTGAGAAGGTTGTCAAAGCAACGACGATTAAGCCTAATGAAGTGCCAGTAACATTGACCAAGGTGGAAAAAAGCAAAGCTGAGGTTAAAGTTGAAAAACCAGTAAAAGCTACCTTTGCTAAGGTGGAAGTGCCAAAATCGAAACCAATTGAAAAACAAGAGCCTGCAAACAAGCCGAAGATACCTATGGAGGTTAAGCCTAAAGTTCCACCAAAGCGGGATGTTGCGAAAGCTGTGGAAGAACCTGTTGCTGAAAAAAACGTATTTAATAAAACGCCAATTCCTCTAACGAATTCAGAATTGGCAGAAACAATATATCAACGAGGTATTGCATTGTTGGAGCAAGGCGAAGTTGAACGAGCAAATGCATTATTTGTGAAAACGTTAAAGGAGTATCCGCCACATCTTAAAGCGACAGAGGCTCTTGTAGGTATATATTCCAATCAACAGAATTGGGCGCGAGCGATAGAAACATTGAAATCAGGTATTGAAGCGAATCGAAAAAATGTTTCACTGACGATGTGGTTGGCACAAATATATTTACAACAAGAACGAATG
>Ga0316207_10003601_pt1 | contig 14212 bp, 13 predicted proteins | sample 6weekpyrite_MG_FD_204943 | JGI IMG/M metagenome (GOLD analysis project Ga0316207, IMG submission 204943) | Microbial mat bacterial communities from mineral coupon in-situ incubated in ocean water Damariscotta River, Maine, United States -... | ecosystem: Environmental > Aquatic > Marine >... | reverse complement strand
CCTAACGCCGTTTTCTCATCCAATAATAACGAGGGCCTACATTATCTCACTGACACCGGTTATTCTCACCGTTATTATGTCGACCTCAGCCCCACCATTGCCGATGCCTACATCAATTCAGCCTGGCGTACCATCCTGATCGGAGGAACAGGTGCCGGCGGACGAGGGATCTTTGCGCTCGATGTCACCAACCCTACAACGCTGACCTCCGCTGAAACTAATGCCGCATCAATCATACAATGGGAATTCACCAGCGATGATGATGCCGATTTTGGTTATGTTACCGGCAAACCGACCATCGCCAAGATGGAAAATGGTCGCTGGGCTGTGATTGTCAGCAATGGCTACAACAGCACCGGTACCGGCAATGCCATGCTGTTCATTATCTACCTGGATGGCGGGCAGGACGGTGAGTGGACCCTGGGCACCGACTACTTCAAGATCGACACCAAAGTTGGTGGCGTAGGCGCAGCTCTCAACGGCCTCTCTACCCCCATTGTCATCGACACAGATAAAAACCTTCTGGTCGACCGAGCATACGCGGGCGACCTAAAAGGCAACCTGTGGGCCTTCGACCTCTCAGACGACGCAACCAGCAACCCTGCCTGGGAAGTCGCCTATAGACAGGGTGCTAATAACCCCAAACCCCTGTTTACCGCCACCGATGGAGGAGGTATTGCACAACCCATTACATCACGACCAAATGTGAAGCGTCAGAGTGAAATAGCCGGCAGCCCCAGCAATGCGCCCAATCTGATGGTCTATTTTGGAACGGGACAGTATATCGTTGCAGGTGATAAGACCAGCACCACCACCCAGACCTTCTATGGTGTCTGGGATAAAGGCACAAAAGAACTCGACCGCTCTACATTCCTCGAACAGACAGTAGATACCACAAATTCAACGACTGAAAACCGCGTACTGACAAACAATGCCATCAATTATGGCTCCTCACACAACGGCTGGTATTTCGATCTGCCGATCAGTGGTGAGCGTGTCACGATCAACCCTGTTTTGCGTGGCAAGGTACTCATCTACGCCACTCTGATCCCGGGCTCTGAACTTTGCCAGCCCCAGGGTGATGGCTCGATTATGGCGGTAAGCCCTGTCAATGGCGGACGACTCGATTTTATCGCCTTTGATGTCAACAATGATGGCGTGATTGATGCGAATGATCAGGTCAACGGCTATAACCCGTCGAGTTATCGAGTAGGTGGAATTCCCGGTGGCCTGGGAACCATTGGCGACATGCTGATGGTGACAAATGATGATGCCCAGATCACGAGCACAAGGTTCAACTACGGCACAACCAATAATGAAGGCCGCCTCTCATGGCAGGAAATCACTCGATAATCAGGAGATAGAAATGAAAACGATTAAAACTGTTCTGACCATACTACTCTTGTCACTGGGTTTAGCTACGACAGCATGGGGTAGCGAAGTTCCCTCATATTATCCCAAAACATTTGCGGAGCGCGGCACCATTGATCGCCTCAGCGCCAGTGCAGCTGAGATAGTTATTGACGACACACTGTATACCCTCTCGATGAATATCAAAGTACACTCACTGGTCACTGAACACAGTAGTCTGCGCACGCTGAAAAAGGGCATGAAAATCGGCTACTCCACTGCAAAAATGCGGAGTGGAAGCGAACAAGTCATTGAGCTATGGGTATTACCCAGAAATTATTCACCATCTGTTAATTAACAGCTTAAACAAAGATCAATCGGAGGAATCGACGTGAATATAAAACAGGCCAGAGGTTTTACCCTGATAGAGCTGATGATCGTGGTTGTGATCCTGGGAATCCTGGCGGCCATCGCCTATCCATCTTATGTCAGCCAGGTGACCAAGGCGAAGCGTTCAGACGGCCAGATTGCGTTGATGGAGAATGCCCAGGCGCTTGAACGCTGCTTCTCGCAGTTCAATGCCTACAACAACGCCAACTGTACCATCACTGCCGCTTCACCCGAAGGGCATTACGCCATCACCGTGGCACGCACCGCCACCACATTCACCTTAACGGCAACCCCGCAGGCGAGCCAAACAGATCCAGTGTGCGCTAACTTCACATTGACCAACGTAGGTGTGCAGGGAATCTCCGGAACAGGTACCGTCGCAGCGTGCTGGTAAGATCTACCAACCTTTTCTAAGCTGGCGTCCCTGATTGCAGGCCGCGTGGAAGTGAAAATACGATATTTTCCTCGCGGCCTTTAATATTCTCGACATGCTTGATACCGAGCGACTTCAAACTCGTAATCACTTCTTCAACCAGCACTTCCGGCACTGAGGCGCCAGCCGTTACACCAACTGCCTCTTTACCATCCAGCCAGGCAGCATCAATCTCAGATGCGCTATCAATCAGATAAGCCGCCGTACCATATTTTTCTGCCATCTCACGCAGACGATTAGAATTGGAACTATTACGCGAACCAACCACCAATATCACATCACACTTCTCAGCTAAGGCCTTTACTGCATCCTGACGATTTTGGGTGGCATAACAAATGTCATCACGCTTCGGCCCAGTGATCTTTGGAAAACGTTTCTGCAATGCTGCAATCACTACGGCCGTATCGTCCATTGAAAGGGTCGTCTGCGTTACAAATGAGAGCTTGTCCGGGTTTTTCACCACCAGCTGCTCAACATCCTCTACCGATTCGACCAGATACATGCCACCATCAGGATTTTTATATTGCCCCAATGTGCCTTCTACTTCAGGGTGTCCGGCATGCCCAATTAAAATGCATTCCTGCCCATCACGCTCATATCGAACGACTTCGAGGTGCACCTTAGTTACTAAAGGACAAGTCGCATCAAAAACACGCAGACCACGTTTTCCTGCCGCTTCTCTGACGGCTTTTGAAACACCATGCGCACTGAAAATCAGCGTTGCGTTATCCGGCACCTCTGAAACCTCTTCGATAAAGATCGCGCCTTTATCACGCAACCCATCTACCACAAACTTATTATGCACTACCTCGTGGCGTACATAGATCGGGCGGCCAAACTGCTCAAGCACTCGCTCAACAATTTCAATCGCGCGTTCAACTCCCGCACAAAAACCACGCGGGTTAGCCAACAACACCTGTCCTGCCTTAATATTATTCATCGCTATTTCTTTTCTGTTTGAGGTTGAACTTCTTTATTAAATAACGCATCAATAATCAACAGCGCAGCACCAACACAGATTGCCGAGTCTGCCACATTAAAAGCAGGCCAATGCCAGTCACCATAATAGACATCGATAAAATCGACCACATAACCATGCGCAATACGATCCCACACATTACCAATTGCGCCACCCAGCACCAGTGATAGCGCCACAGCGAGGCGCAACTCATGCTGTTTAAGACGCATGATCCAGATAAAAATAACGGCACTCACCGCAATCGCCAGCACTACAAAAAACCAGCGCTGCCAACCACCCGCATCGCTCAGAAAACTAAATGCAGCCCCCGTGTTATGTGCTAGCACCAGGTTTAGTGAAGGTAAAACTGGAATCGACTGATATAGATGCAACGAATCAGTAACCATGTATTTGGTCACTTGATCGAGCACGATCACTACCGCAGAAAGCCATAACCACTTCAACATAGTCTCACCGACCCTTAAGCAAACTGACGTGATTCACCATCACCATCGACATTATCAACACAGCGCCCACACAATTCAGGGTGCTCGCTATGCGAGCCAACATCTTCACGACGATGCCAACAGCGATCACATTTAGCATGTTCAGAGGCCTTAACCACCGCCCACAATGCAGGCTGATCTTTTTGTGTGACATTGATAGCACCATCCGTTTTCTCACTCAGCGCATGCGCCCGCGCATATGAAGTGATCAAAACAAAACGCAGTTCATCATCAAGTTTAGACAGCAGTTTCAGTAAGGCTTCATCACAATAAAGGTCAACCTCAGCATCCAGCGCCGAACCAATACCACCGCTTGAACGCAGCCCCTCCAGCTCTTTTGAGACTGACTCACGCACCGCAATGATCAAAGTCCATTCATCCTGACTAAACTGCTGGCTACTTGCGTTCCTTGCGTTCGGAAATTCATACAAGGTTTCAAGGAAGACAGATTCACTACGCTCACCCGGAATATGTTTCCAGATATCCTCTGCCGTAAAACTCAGCACAGGGGCCAACCAACGGGCTAATGCTTCAACAATGTGGTACATCGCGGTCTGTGCCGAACGACGCGCAACACTATTGGCCTGCGTGGTGTACTGACGATCTTTAATGATATCCAGGTAGAAACCACCCAAATCCACGGTGCAGAAGTTATGAATTTTTTGATACACCAGATGAAATTCATAACGCCCGTAGGCATCACGCAGCTCTTCCTGTAACTGCTGTGTGCGTGCAACAGCCCATTGATCAAGCGCCAACATGTCGTCGAGTTCAAGCTTGTCGGACGCTGGCTCAAAGCCATTCAGGTTCGCCAGTAAAAAACGAGCGGTGTTGCGCATACGACGATAGGCGTCGGCCATCCGCTTCAGGATTTCATCCGAGACATTCATCTCCGTACGATAATCTGTCGCCGCCACCCACAGACGCAAAATATCCGCGCCCAGTGAATTCATAATTTTTTGCGGTGCAATCACATTCCCTAATGACTTCGACATCTTGCGACCCTTCGCATCGACAGTAAAGCCATGGGTTAACACAGACTTATATGGTGCAGTACCCATCATTGCAACCGATGACAACAGTGATGACTGAAACCAGCCGCGATGTTGATCCGACCCCTCCAGATAAAGATCGGCAGGGTAAGCCAGCTCATCGCGCTGCTGTAATACGCTGTAGTGTGTCACGCCAGAATCAAACCAGACATCAAGCGTATCGCTAACCTTCTCATATTGAGAAGCATCGTCACCCAACAATTCAGCCGCATCCATTCCGAACCAGCCATCAATGCCGTTCTCTTCGACACGCATGGCAACCTTCTCAACCAACTCGGTCGTTGCCGGATGCAACTCACCACTCTCTTTATGTATAAATAATGTAATTGGCACCCCCCAGGTACGCTGACGCGAGACACACCAGTCAGGACGCTTCTCGATCATCCCTTCAATCCGCGCCTGCCCCCATTCCGGTAACCACTCAACTTTTTTAATCGCCTTCATCGCATCGCTGCGCAGCCCGTTCTGATCCATGCTAATAAACCACTGCGGTGTCGCACGAAAAATAATCGGTGTCTTATGACGCCAGCAATGCGGATAACTATGACGCAACGCCGCTTCATGCAACAGCGCACCTTTTGCCTTTAACACCTCGACCACCTGGTCATTTGCCTTAAAGACATGCTGCCCAGCAAACAGCGGCGTGTTAGGTAAAAAGACACCATTACTATCCACCGGATTATCGATCGGCAAGTGATAACGCATGCCGACCACGTAATCTTCCTGACCATGCCCCGGTGCCGTATGTACTGCACCGGTGCCCGCTTCACTGGTAACATGGTCACCAAGAATCACTGGCACTTCACGCTCATAAAATGGATGCTGTAACTTCAGTCCTTCAAGGCGTTCACCAATGCAGGTTGCGATGACGCGATAGTCTTCAATGCCACTACGCCCCATCACCTCTTTTAGCAACACTTCTGCGACAATCAATCTTTCCGGGCCATGTTCGCCGGCGCACTGTACCAACACATAATCGAAACCAGGGTTTACCGAGACGGCCTGGTTCGCTGGTAATGTCCACGGCGTGGTCGTCCAGATCACGATTGAAATTTTACCTTCACCAACTGCGCCATCAACATGCTCACTGCGTTGCAATAGCACTTCATCATCAAGCACTTCAAAGCGCACATCGATTGCAGGCGAGACACGTTCTTCATATTCAACCTCAGCCTCTGCCAATGCAGAACCACAATCACTGCACCAGTGAACCGGCTTAAAGCCTTTATGCAGATGCCCCGCTTCAACAATGCGCCCCATTGAGCGAATGATGTCCGCTTCGGTTTTGAAGTCCATCGTTAAATATGGTTTATCCCACTCAGCAAAGACACCGAGACGTTTAAAATCTTCGCGTTGTTTGTCGACCTGCTTTGCAGCATAGTCACGACATGCTTTACGAAAGGTTGGCGCATCAACTTTATGTCCCGCCTTTCCGATTTTCTTTTCTACCATCAACTCAATCGGTAAACCGTGGCAATCCCAGCCCGGCACATAAGGGGAATCAAAGCCCTCCAGACTTTTAGACTTCACAATAATATCTTTCAACACCTTGTTAACCGCGTGGCCAATATGAATATCGCCGTTCGCATAAGGAGGACCATCATGCAAAATAAATTTCTCTTTGCCTTTACGCGCTTCGCGCAGCTTGCCGTAGAGATCCATCGCGTACCACTCTTTCAAAAAGTTTGGTTCGCGATTTGCGAGATTCGCCTTCATTGAAAAGGCGGTCTTCGGAAGGTTCAGAGTGCTTTTATAATCAGCCATTTTGTTTACGCTAGATTTCCAGAATTTAAGGTTTTCTAATTTTCAGTAAGGCAGCACTAAGCTGCCTCATCATCGCCGCTACCACTATTTGTTTCAAACAGTGCGCGCGCCTGTGCTGCGTCCAGCTCAATCTGTGTTTTGAGTTCAGCAAACGAATCAAAACGTTTTTCATCTCGCAGTCGCTTGATGAACTCCACCTGCACATACTCACCGTAGATCTCACGATCAAAATCAAACAGGTGCACTTCTAACTGGCAACGGCTGCCATTCACGGTTGGGCGATGCCCGATATTGGCAACACCTTTTATCGGTGACTCGGCATCGCCAGTCAAACCAAACACCTCCACCGCATACACGCCGCGCAGTGGCGTCACGTGCCGATGCAGGTGAATGTTTGCCGTCGGAAAGCCAATGGTACGACCACGCTGGTCTCCCTGCACCACTCGTCCTGACATGCGGTATGAACGCCCCAATAATTGAGCCGCACGGTTCAATTCACCCTCACCCAAGGCCTCACGCACACGGGTACTACTAACCCGCACACCGTCGATATCAAAGGTGTGCATCTCAACCACCTGAAAGCCATGCTGATCACCCGCAGCACGTAACATCGCAATATCACCCTGACGGCGGTGGCCAAAACGGAAATCATCGCCAACCACGAGGTATCGCACATCAAGCCCGCTAACCAACAACTGCTCGATAAACGCCTCTGCCGACATCTGCGACAGCACCTTGTCGAAACGTAGGGACAACACGCGATCAACACCGTAGCGACGCAAGGCCTGTAGTTTCTCACGGAAACGGGTCAGACGCGGCGGTGATTCACCCGCAGCCGAAAAGAATTCCTGTGGATATGGCTCAAAGGTGATCACTACTAGCGGCAACCCCAGCTCATCCGCCTGCTCAGACAACTGCCCCAGCACCGCCTGGTGACCCAGATGGATACCATCGAAGTTGCCAATCGTCGCCACACAGCCGCGGTGCTGTGAGCGCAGATTATACAGTCCTCGAATCAATTCCATGCCGACAGCAACCCAAAACGAAATAAAAGCAGCGATTATAAAGCACGGTATCACTTTACCCAAGGGTTGAAATGCCCCTCGGGCGCACGCCGAATCACAGCAAAGCGCTTATTTATTCGTCATCTTCAGATCGTGCAGCCGCAGCCCCATCATCCACAACACGATAAAATAGAGTACACCACCAGCCACCACCCACATCAGCAACTGCAACGCCCGCTGCCACCACGGCCACAACTCCCAGGCGCTAATATCATCCACGCCAAACCACAGCAACAGCGCCATTAATGCGCTGCCAAGCAAGACTCGCAGCATTACCCACCCCCAGCCCTGCTGTAACTGATAGACACCATCACGACGTAGACCTCGATAGAGCAACCACGCATTTAAGAAGGCCGCCACCGATGTCGCCAACGCAAGCCCGGTATGCGCACCCGCAATATCAAACATCACCATCGGCACCACAAACAGTACGTTCAAGCCCATATTAGTGACCATCGCAATAATGCCGATTTTCACTGGCGTTTTCGTATCCTGACGCGCGTAGTAACCCGGTGCCAGCACCTTCACAAAGATAAACCCCAGCAATCCCAGTGAATAGGCCATCAGACTCATCGCCGCCATCGTGACATCTGATGTCGTAAATGCACCGTACTGAAACAGCGTCGAAAGCATCGGCCCGGCCAACAGAAACAGCCCAACCGTGGCAGGCATGCCAACGATCAGCACCAGGCGCAGCGCCCAGTCAAGGGTGCCGCTAAATGCCTCAGGCGATGCTTCAGAATAGCGCCGTGAAAGCGTCGGCAGGATCACCGTTGCCACCGCAATCCCAAACACGCCCAGCGGAAACTCAACCAGGCGATCCGAATAGTAGAGCCAGCTGACGCTACCAGTCACCAGGAAGGAAGCGATCAGGGTATCGAACAACAAATTCACCTGCGCAACAGAGGAGCCAAATATCGCCGGGATGATCAGCTTAAATATCAGCTTTACCCCCTCATGAGCACGGTCAAAACGCGGCCGCGGCAGCATCTTCATCCGCCACAGGAACGGCAGCTGAAAACCAAGCTGCGCTAATCCCGCGAAAAAGACACCCCAGGCCAGCGCAGTAACCGGTTCATCAAGCAAGGGCGCAACAAACACCGCAGCACCAATCAAGCAGAGATTTAGCAGCACTGGCGTAAAGGCGGGCACCGCAAACTTCCCATAAGTATTAAGAATGCCACCCGCCAGCGCGGTCAGAGAGATAAACAGTAGATAAGGAAAGGTGATGCGCAGCAGCTCGGTAGTCAGCTCATATTTGGGCTGATCATCGATAAAACCCGGCGCAAAGGCCATCACCAGCAGTGGTGCGGCCACAATACAGATCAACGTGACTAGAAAAAGCACACTCGCCAGCCAAATCGCGGTGCTATCGATCAGACTACGCACCGCTTCATGCTCGCGCTGCGTCTTGTATTCTGACAACACTGGCACAAAGGCCTGCGAAAAGGCCCCTTCAGCAAACAGTCGACGAAAGAAGTTCGGGATTTTAAAGGCGACAAAAAAGGCGTCCGCCCCCATGCTTGCACCAAACAGACGCGCAAAAACAATATCCCGCACCAGGCCGAGCACACGCGAAATCAACGTCATTCCACCCACTGTGGCCGTCGATTTCAATAATTTTTTACTCACTTACTACATCCAAGCTCGCTATTCCCACTAAATGTCCTGTAAAATCCAGATCTTACCCCTACATTGGCAATTCTTCCAGCGCTCATTTATTAGCGTCAAAATTCGCCACAAGGATTGACAAAGCCCGCAGAAATCCGCATAGTATGCGACCTTTACGAATATAGTGACGCGAGCGGAAGTAATCCCGCGGCAAAACAACCCAAATCAGGAGCAACAACCTTGGCCAATTCAGCACAAGCCAAAAAGCGCGCAAAGCAAGCCGAAAAGAGTCGCATTCAAAACACCAGCATGCGCTCAGAAATGCGCACCGCAACTAAAAAAGTAGTGAGCGCGATTGCTGCAGGCGAAAAAGCGCAGGCGGAAGAGGCATTCAAAGCAGCCCAGCCTATCCTTGACGTCATGGCTCGCAAAGGGATCATTGACATGAACAAGGCCGCACGCCAAAAAAGCCGCATGAATAAACACATCCGCGCAATGTAATCTTAGTCTTCCTGGACTACAAAAAAGCCGCTTCCGAAAGAAAGCGGCTTTTTTATTGCCTGCTATTTAGAAACCACCCGTATTTAAAACACTATTTGCCCGTCAGCACCAGGTTATCGCGATGAATCAACTCCGCCTCATCAACGTAACCCAGCAATGCCTCGATCTGCTCGCTCGACTGCCCCTGAATTTTACGCGACTCCTGCGCACTGTAGTTGATCAGCCCACGCGCAATCTCTTCGCCCTGCCGATCGACACAGGCAACCACATCGCCACGATGAAAACCACCTTCAACCAGCAAAACACCCACCGCCAGCAAACTGCCACCCGAACGTTTCAGCACGTTGACGGCACCATCATCCAGCACCAGCTTACCACTGAGATTAAGCTGGCTGGCTAGCCACTGCTTGCGTGCCACCAACGGCTCTGCGGTCGGCACCACCATGGTACCCAGCTGTTCGCCATCAGCGATTTTCGCCAACACATCAGATTCACGCCCCGAAGCGATAATCGATAACGCGCCAGAACGTGCCGCACGCTCAGCCGCGCGTACTTTTGTCAGCATGCCACCACGCCCAAGACGCCCACTACCACCACCAGACGCCATCCCTTCTAATTTAAGATCACCCGCCTGCGCTTCATGAATAAACCTAGCATCCGGGTTATTACGCGGGTCGCTATCGTACATCCCCACCTGATCGGTCAGCATTACCAGCAGTTCCGCTTCGATCAGATTAGTCACCAATCCAGCCAGGGTGTCGTTATCGCCGAAGCGAATCTCCTCAACCGCAACAGTATCATTTTCGTTAACAATCGGGACAACGCCAAGTTTTAACAGCGTGCGTAGCGTGCTACGCGCATTAAGATAACGCTGACGATCCACGAGGTCATCATGAGTCAACAGGATTTGCGCGGTGTGCAGGCCGTGCTTCTGAAAACAGGACTCATACGCCTGTACCAGCCCCATCTGTCCCACAGCGGCGGCAGCCTGCTGCTCATGCAACGCATGTGGTCGCTCATGCCACCCGAGGCGCTTCATCCCCTCCGATACCGCACCAGAGGAGACCAATACCACCTCAATACCGCGCGTGCGCAGATGCTGAATCTGCTCAACCCACAGCGCCATCAACTCATAATCCAGACCAGCGCCATCGTTAGTCAACAGCGAACTGCCCACCTTAACAACCCAACGCCGCGCCTTTGTGACTTGCTCTCTTGCCATCTACCTAAACTAACTTAATCTTGCCGCGAACCCTGCTCAGCATCAGCCTTACCACCTTCCGAGGCAACCACAACCTCTGCCTCTTCCTCATGACGCTCCACTTCTTCCAGATACTCCATTATGTCGTCCAGCAGCGGCCTAACACCACTCACCTCGCGTGCAGAGACCTGATACACCGGCCCTTGCCAGCCGAGCCGCTCGACTACATCGGCACACAACTCTTCCTGCAGATCCTCTGGTACCAGGTCAAGCTTATTGAGCACTAACCAACGCGGCTGCTTACCCAGCTCACCGCTAAACTGGCTTAGTTCCCGCGTGATCACCTTAACCTCTTCGACCGGATCAATCGTGGGATCGTACGGTGCAACATCCACCATATGCAGTAGCAAACGCGTGCGAGAGAGATGCTTCAGAAACTGCACACCCAGACCCGCACCACCTGCCGCACCCTCGATGACACCAGGAACATCAGCAATCACGAAACTACGGTGATCAGAGACACAGACAACACCAAGATTCGGGTGGAGCGTAGTAAATGGGTAGTCAGCAACCTTTGGCCGTGCGGCAGAGGCAGCACGAATAAAAGTCGATTTACCCGCGTTTGGCATCCCCAGCAGACCGACATCGGCTAACACCTTCAACTCCATATTGAGCTTGCGCACTTCGCCCAGCGAACCCGGCGTCGCCTGACGCGGCGCCTGATTAGTACTGCTCTTGAAACGCGTGTTGCCAATGCCGTGGAAACCGCCCTGCGCAACCAGTAAGCGCTGCTCATGGTGCAGCACTTCACCAATCACCTCATCAGTCTCTTCGTCTCTGACAATAGTACCGAGCGGCACACGGATCAAGCAATCATCGCCTCCCCTGCCGGTACAGTTGGAACCTTGCCCCCGCTGCCCATTTTCGGCGCGATAGTTACGTTTATGGCGAAAATCGACCAGCGTATTCAGATTGACATCACCCACCAGAAAAACACTGCCGCCATCACCGCCATCGCCACCATCAGGCCCACCAAAGGGGATATATTTTTCACGGCGGAAACCGACGCAGCCGTTGCCACCGTTACCGGCTTGAATATTGATGGTGGCTTCGTCAACGAATTTCATACTGAATCACTAATACCTGAGTCTTTCGGGCTCGCGCTGGTTATAAAAAAAAACCCCGTCAACTGGACGGGGCCTTCTCATACATCCGCGTGGTAACTGCTTAAGCAGCAACGATGCTGACGTATGTACGCTGTTTCGGGCCCTTCTTTTCAAACAACACTTTGCCGTCCGCCTTAGCAAACAAAGTGTGATCACGACCTAAGCCCATGTTCACGCCAGCGTGAAAATGTGTGCCGCGTTGACGCACGATGATGTTACCGGCAATTACACTTTCATCACCAAAACGCTTAACACCAAGTCGCTTAGACTCAGAATCGCGACCATTGCGGGTACTACCGCCTGCTTTCTTATGTGCCATTTCTCAATAACCCCTTGATTAGTCTGCCGCGATACCAGTGATCTGCACTTCGGTATAAGCCTGACGATGCCCCATCTGCTTACGCGAATGCTTACGACGACGGAATTTAACGATTTTGATCTTTTCGCCACGCCCGTGAGATTTCACGGTCGCGCTAACCTTGCCACCCGCTACAAAAGGAGCGCCAACTTTTACATTGTCACCATCGGTAACAAGCAAAACTTCATCAAAATCAATCGAGCCGCCTTCTTCAGCGACGATTTTTTCTACTTTGAGTGTCTCGCCCTCGGCCACTCGATACTGCTTACCACCGGTCTTAATTACCGCGTACATGCTTCACTCCAAAAAATCCGTGAAAAAACTTAATTTGTAAACCAGAAAACATTCGTTTACCAAAGCCGGGCGATTTTACCGATATCAAGGCCTCAGGTCAAACAGAAAACAAATATTAAAACCTCGTAAGCACGCGATATTAAAGAAACTTGCCACAGCCTGCCTAGAATTTTAGAATCGAATGCTAGGTTATATTAATAAAGAATGACATGACTGTGAATTTACCACTCGAAAAATCTTATGAAACCAATGATATCGATGCCATTCGCGCACTCAGCTGCGACGATATGGAGGCGGTAAACCAGCTCATTCACACGCGCCTTAGCTCCGAAGTCGCGCTGATTAACCAAATGGGGCATTACATTGTGAACAGCGGTGGCAAGCGCCTGCGCCCTCTGCTGGCGCTACTCAGCGCGCGCGCATTAAACTACAATGGCACCAATCATATCGATCTCGCCGCAATCATCGAGTTCATTCACACCGCCACCCTACTACATGACGATGTTGTCGATGCCTCAGAAATGCGTCGTGGCAGAGAGACCGCCAACGCGGTTTGGGGTAATGAAGCCAGCGTACTGGTTGGCGATTTTCTCTACTCACGCGCCTTTCAAATGATGGTGAATGTTGGCGACATGCGCGTGATGGAAATCATGTCAAAAGCCACCAACGTGATCGCAGAAGGCGAAGTACTCCAACTGCTCAACTGCGGTGATGCCAGCACTACAGAAGCACGCTACCTCGAAGTGATCCACTGCAAAACTGCCAAACTGTTCGAAGCAGCATGCCAGCTAGGCGCAGTCATCAGCGGCAGCGACGCAAAGACTGAAAAAGCGATGGCCCACTACGGCATGTATCTCGGCACCGCATTTCAACTAATCGATGACGTGTTAGATTACAGTGCCACCTCGGAAGAAATGGGTAAAAATGTCGGCGATGACCTCGCAGAAGGCAAACCCACCCTGCCGCTCATCTATGCCATGCGCCACGGCACCCCAGCCGAAGCCGACATCATTAAAAATGCCATTGAAAATAGCGATATTGAGAACATCGATGCCGTAATTGAAACGATTCACTCCACTGGTGCACTCGTCTATACAACTGCAGCTGCGCAAACAGAAGCAGAAAAAGCAGCCGAAGCGATTAACCAATTACCCGCCTCCGCCTACCGCGATGCTATGTACACACTAGCCGAATTTTCAGTAAACCGCTCTTATTAATTCCCCGGTACACTCACCCCGAATTGATGCAGTCCAGGCAGCGTCGAAATAATCGCTTCATATAAAAGCAAATCAGTTTGCTTTCTAATCTTCGAATAATTAGTCAGCCCTGAAAAACACATTAACCCCCTGATAATAAATAACAAACCAGTCAAAAGGCATGCTCATTTCGACCGGATAACCTATAATACCAGCTCGGTTTCCGGTCGAAATGGTGAACAAAATGCTGACGCGAAGTGCTGACAAACACCAGACAAACCTGTTTGGTACTGATTTACTATTACAGCTTGATCCCAATGATGCGTTACTTCAATTATCAGAAGCCATTCCCTGGCACACGTTTGATC
>Ga0316207_10003600_pt1 | contig 14213 bp, 11 predicted proteins | sample 6weekpyrite_MG_FD_204943 | JGI IMG/M metagenome (GOLD analysis project Ga0316207, IMG submission 204943) | Microbial mat bacterial communities from mineral coupon in-situ incubated in ocean water Damariscotta River, Maine, United States -... | ecosystem: Environmental > Aquatic > Marine >... | reverse complement strand
ACATTATTAAATTACCTTCCAGTAAAGGTCGGTGATTCATTTGATGCGAGGCAGACGTCCTATGTAATACAGGAGCTTTATAAAACCGGTTTCTTTAAAGACGTAACCTTACTTAAAGATGGCGACGTATTAATCGTTAAAGTGTTAGAGCGCCCAGCTATCTCAAATGTCACCTGGTCTGGTAATAGCGATATAGAAGATGAGCAACTTGAAGAAATACTGGATGATCTTGAGATAACAAAAGGTCGAGTATTTAAGCCCTCTGCTTTGGATAAGATTGAACAGGGACTAAAGCAGCAGGCTTACTTTAGTCGTGGTAAGTATGCTGTACGTATAAACACAACTGTTACAGAGCTAGAGCGCAATAGAGTTGATATTGATATTGAAATATCAGAAGGCGTTATCGCTAAAATCAAGCAAGTGAATATTGTCGGTAACAATGTGTTTGATGACGATACCTTGCTTGAAGACTTACAGTTGGGTGTTCCCGGCTTCTGGGACTGGTTCAGTAGTATTGATGAGTATGCCAAACCAAAGCTTGCAGCGGATGAAGAAACTATAAAGTCTTACTATCAGGACAGGGGTTATGTTCGTTTCCAGGTTGAATCAACCCAGGTGACTATTACGCCGGATAAAAAAGACATTTATATCACCATGAATGTATCTGAAGGTGAAAAATATAACATTAGTAATATCATTTTATCGGGTGACTTTAAAATTCCTGAAGATGAATTGCGCAAGCTTGTTTTAATTAAGGCTGGTGACATTTTCTCACGTAAGAAAATGATTGAAGCCAAAGACCTGATGGCGCGACTTCTAGGTAATGAAGGTTATACCTTTGCCAAGGTTAAGGTCTCACCAAGAATTGATGATGAAACCTTGAAAGTGGATCTGGAGTATTTTATTGACCCGGGTAAAAAAGTTTATGTTAATCGCATTAATTTCTCGGGCAACTATAAAACCAATGATGAGGTTTTACGTAGAGAGCTGCGTTTAATGGAAGGTGGCGAGTTATCAAATAATAAGCTTGAGCGTTCAAAAATTCGATTACAGCGTTTGCCATATATTGAAGAGGTTGTTGTAAGTAAGGATCCGGTACCGGGTACTGATGATCTGGTAGATTTAAATATTAGTGTAAAAGAAAGATTGTCCGGTAGTTTTAATATAGGTGCCGGTTTTTCACAAACACAGGGTTTTGTGTTTAACCTGGGATTATCTATGGATAACCTGAATGGTACCGGTGAAAAACTATCGATGAACTTTAATAATGATAAAGCTAATAAAGTTTATAGTGTCTCTTTCACAGATCCTTACCACACGATTGATGGTATTAGCAGAACAGTTTCCCTGTCATATAGAGAACGAGATGCATCCGAAGAGCAAATAAGTAACTATTTTCAAAACTCATACGGGGCAAGTTTAACCTACGGTATTCCTTTAACAGAGTATGATCGTGTTCGGTTAGGTGTCGGCTATGAAGCTACGGATATATTTAGAGGCATTAGCTCGGTTATTGATGACGTTGATGAATTCCTGACAGAAAACAGTAATGGCAGTGTTAACGCTGATGGTGATCCTAACGAGGCATCAATAGATACCTTTACATTACTTGCAAGCTATATACATGACACAAGAAATAGAACGATTTTTGCAACGTCTGGTAATTCTCAATCCTTATCAGTAGATGTAGCTCTGCCGAATAGCGACATACAGTTTTACAAGCTGACGTATCGAAATAAGTTTTATTTCCCTATAACTCGAAGCGTAACTTCGTTAATTAGAACAGATATTGCGTATGGTGATGCATATGATGACACCACTGCTTATCCTTTTTATGAACGATTCTTTGCAGGCGGCCTGAGAACGATTCGTGGATTTGATTCGAATTCATTAGGTCCCAGGGACTTAACTACAAATGATCCAATTGGTGGTGATCTTAGAACGGTTGCAAGCGCTGAAGTGATCTTCCCGGTCCCATTTGTTGAAAATCCACCGAGTTCTGTACGCTTTAGTACTTTTTATGATATAGGTAACGTGTTTTTGCAGGATGATGTAGCGGCGAATGGATTTGATGGTGGTTTTAATTCAGATGACTTACGTAGTTCAGTAGGTGTTTCATTTGTCTGGTTGGCACCTATAGGCCCACTAAGATTTAGCTGGGCTCGTGTACTTGAAGAACAGGCTGGTGATGATAAGCAGGCATTCCAATTTAGTATTGGATCAATTTTCTAGGAGAAGAAGTTATGAGTAAGCGTATTTTTGCAGTATTGGCACTATCGGGTTTATTGATATTGCCGATGACGGGTTTTGCCGAAAAAATAGGTTTTGTGAATGTGACTCGATTATTTAACGAGTACGCCAAAGCAAAAGGCATTGATAAAATGATTGAAGACAAATTCAATGGCCCTAAAAAAGAAATAGAGGCATTAATTGCAGATATTAAATCTTTAGAAAAAGAAATTAAAACTAACGAGTTACTTATGACTGAGAGTAAGCTCGTTGCTTCACGTACCAAATTAAAAAATATGGTAGGTGAGTATAGAGAAAAAGGTACCAAGCTTGAGAAAGAGTTACAGGCTGTTCGTAACCAGGAAATGACCTCGTTTAGAAAAGTTGTATTTGATGTAACCCAAAAGTTTGCAGCTGAAAAGAAATACGATTTAATCGTAAACGAAGGTGTTATGTTTGCTGCGGATAGTATTAATATCACTGATGAAATTTTAGAGCGCGTTAATAAAGCCTCTAAGTAATTTCGTTTATACCGGGATGTATTCAAACATAAATTATGAGCTATAACCTTCAACAACTTGCCGATCATACCGGTGCTCGAGTAGTCGGAGATGCTGATCTTGTAATTTCATCAGTGGCATCCTTAGAGGATGCTTCAACAGGCGATATTTGTTTTGTCACCAGTAATAAATATGTGGCTGCATTAAAAGGTACCTCTGCAAGTGCTGTAATCGTTCGTGAAGATATAGTTGCCGAATCACCGGTTGCTTCACTGGTTGTTGAGAATCCACGTGCTGCCTATGCAAAAATAGTAGCATTGCTATATCCGGAGCAGGTACCTGATGCAGGTATACATAAAACCGCGGTTATCGATGAGTCTGCCAGCATTTCAAAAACAGCATACATTGGTCCAAATGTTGTTATTGAAGAGGGTGTAGACATTGCGGATAATGTTAGAGTTGATGCCGGATGCTTTATTGGGCGTAACAGTCGAATAGGTAAATCTACACATCTTTACGCTAACGTATCGGTATACCATGAGTGTGTAATTGGAGAATGCTGTATAATGCATTCTTCTGCTGTGATAGGTTCGGATGGTTTCGGCTTTGAGCACGATCAGGGTGAGTGGTTAAAAATTCCACAAGTCGGTGGTGTTGTTATTGGTAACGCTGTCGAAATTGGCGCATGCTCAATTGTTGATAGAGGGGCACTGCAAAACACAGTGATAGAGGATGGTGTTAAGTTAGATAACCATGTTCAAATTGCTCACAATGTCCGTGTCGGTGAGCATACTGTTATGTCTCGAGGTGTGGGTATAGCCGGTAGCACAAAGATTGGTAAAAATTGTATTTTTGCTGGTATGACAGGCGTTAAAGATCATATTGAAATCACCGATAATGTAATTGTCACTGCAATGTCTATGGTTTCAAAATCACTAACCAAAGCAGGCTCTTACTCATCTAATACTCCTATAGATGAGACACGCAGCTGGCGTAAAAATAGTGCAAGATTCAGGCAGCTAGACGATATGGCTAAGCGTATTCGACAGCTAGAAAAAAAATTAGAAGATAAGGACTGAGGTTTTTACAGTGAACACAATGAATATTTCAGAGATCAAAGAGCTCCTTGCACACCGTTACCCATTTTTATTAGTGGATAAGGTACTGGATTACGAAGTAGGTAAGAGCCTGACAGCAGTTAAAAATGTAACAATTAATGAGCCATTCTTTCAAGGCCATTTCCCTCATTATCCCGTGATGCCAGGTGTGTTAATTATGGAGGCGCTAGCTCAGGCTACAGGTCTGCTTGGCTTTAAGACAATGGGTGAGGATCCGGATAGTGACATGCTGTACCTGTTTGTTGGTATTGATGGTGCGCGCTTCAAGCGCCAGGTAGTTCCTGGAGATGTACTAACATTACAGGTAGAGTTATTAAAAAAATCACGCGGTATCTGGAAATTCGATTGTAAAGCACTGGTTGAAGGCCAGCTCGCGGCGAGTGCAACAATTATGTGTGCGGCAACTGATAATCCAAAATCGTAATTAATTCTTCAGTTTCATAGAATGAGCTGAATAGTTTTATGTGTAGTTGTTTTAGAGGCTAATGTTAATGATTCATCAAACTGCGATCATAGATGCAACAGCAAAGATTGCCGACGATGTAGAGATAGGTCCATATAGCATTATTGGTGCTAACGTGGAAATAGACTCGGGCACCTGGATTGGTCCGCATGTTGTCATTAATGGCCCGACTAAAATTGGCAAAAATAATAAAATATTTCAGTTTGCATCTGTTGGCGAAGAGCCACAGGATCTTAAGTTTGGCGGTGAACAGTCAACACTGGAAATTGGTGACAATAATACCATTCGTGAAAATGTAACCATCTCCCGTGGCACTGCAGATGGTGGAAATATTACTCGTATCGGCAACGATAATTTGCTTATGGCGTATGTGCATATTGCGCATGATTGCATTATCGGCAGTAACATTGTTTTAGCGAATTCTGCATCCTGTGCGGGGCATGTAGAAGTAGGTGATCATGCTATTCTCGGTGGATTTACTTTAGTGCATCAGTTTTCTAAAATTGGCGCGCATTGTTTTACAAGCATGGGTTCAATCATCAATCAGGATGTTCCACCCTATGTTGTAGTGGCTAGTAGCTACGGAAAAGCAGGTGGAATAAATAAGGTTGGGCTAAAGCGTCGTGGTTATAGTGATGAAGTCATTCGCGCCATAGTTAATGCTTACAAAATAACCATTCGTGCTAAAAAGCCGCGTGATGAAGCGATGAATGAAGCGGCTGAACTGATTAATAAATACCCTGAAGTGAAAGTGATGACTGATTTTATTATGCAGTCTGAGCGTGGGATTGTTCGATAGTAAGTTATTACGTGAGTTTAAATATTCTGCTATTCGTGCAAGTCTTATCTTAATACCACTTCTAGTTGGTTCGGTTTTCAGTCTGTATTCAAAGGCCAAGTCTATAGCTTATCAATGGTTTCAATATAGACCCGGCTCTTTATTTTTAAATTAAGGTAACTTTGCTGGCCTGGTAAAAACGTAATCATTGTCTTTAACAGGCGTATGACAAGCTACGCACTCCTGGGCGAAGTCTGTATTAAGCCCGTAAGGCTTTTGTTCTAAACCTAACCAACGTGCATAGCCCCAGCCACCCGTTGCTTTATATTTTTCTTTGTCCTTAATCATAAATTCAACATGCACAAATTTATCGGGTGCAATCGCACTAGGCCAATGTTCTTCTGGGGTTTGTTTCCATACTAGCTTGGCGAGAATAGAACCCTTAGGCCAGGGATGAGTGTTATTGTTGCGTGCAGCCTCCACAGCAATGTCGTTGCCCAGTATCGTTCGTAAAGTATTGTTATCTACCCGGTGTGATTGTGAGATTAGCCGCCAGTCTTGATATTGTGCAGGTAGCTCGATTCCATTTGGAGATTTTTGAACAGGCATATTATTTGCTGCAAGTGCAGGTGTCATTAAGCTAGTGCTGAAAAGTAAGAAGGCCAGTTGAGTCAATGAGGAGTGTTTCATTATGTTTCCTTGTAATAAAAGATAAAAGCAAGTTTCTGGAGTATCAGTGAGCATCCATTACAAGGAATAACGATTTAAGACCATGTTTGATTGCATTAAATATATTTTTATTTAAATGCAATCAAATAGCCTATTGATACGTCTAATCATAGAGTTTATAAAAAACACCCGATATGTTTGATAGAAATGAGTTGAACCAGCTTTATCGCTATGCTTTGTCATTGTGTAAACAGGAAGACATGGCCTATGATATTTTGCAAAGTGCATTAGAGCGTTATTTGTCTAAAGCAGATAATAAGGTAGCAAAACCTTTGGCATTTTTAAAAACGATTATAAGAAATATTTATTTCGATCAGGAAAGACATAACAAAGTGATAAGTATGGTGACGTATGATGATCAGGATGAAATAAATCTGATTGAAGATAATAGTGATCTAGATGAGCTTCTCATAAATCAGCAACAAGTGAAATTAATTGTTAATAAATTGAGTACAGAAGAAAATGAATTGCTGTATTTATGGGCAGTAGAAGAATATACCGCTGAAGAAATTGCGAAGATCTATGATAAACCGCGTGGAACCGTTCTATCAAAGTTGCATCGCTTAAAGAAACGGATCAAGGATTATTTTGTTGAAGCAGAAGTGGTGGAAGGTATTTGAAATGAAAAACACAATCAATCCTTTTAAAAAAGCTGTTCAATTATTTTACGAGAATAAATCGTTATCCGATAGTCAGCAAAATCAATTACAGAGCTTACAGGAGCAGGCCAGAACAGATGTCAACGCACTGGTAGGTACAGAGAGTGCTAACGAAATTGAGAGTGGTATATGTCATAAAATCAGGAATAAATGGTTAATCCCTGTTTCTATAGCGGCATCCATGTCGGCTATCTTTGTGTTAGTGAGTCTATTAAGTGTGCCGCACCTGGTGTCACATGCTTATACCGATGTACTTAAAGATGCATCTGACTATACACTGGGTGAGCTGGGAGCAACTAACAGGATACAGTTAGATATGGTTAAGGCTGTGCCTGAAAAATATTCTATAGAGATGCATAAATACTGCTTTCTAGACAAAGAGAAAACAATGCATCTGCGTGTGGCAGGTGTGGAGCAGGGGAAATTGCATTTGTTTTTTAAGAAGGGTAAAGGAGAAACCAACTGGTTAACTAGAACGGGTAATTATAAAGATATGCATTGGAAAATACTGCAGTTAAAGGATGACCTCACTTTGCTCGTAATGTATACACAGGATATGCGTGAATCATCGGTTAATCATATTGTAAATGAGGTGGTTTCAGTTGTTGGATGATTTTTATGAATCTTACGTCTGTAACTATCAAGTGTTCTTACTGGTTTGTCGTAGTTTTATTTATCCAGCATCTCTAGTACAAGTTCTGCCATATTGTTAACGCCACCGGTTTTTCCTAATTTGTCACGAACTGCGTGCAGCTCATTAATCATATTCTCCCGGTATTCTGAGTTATCTAAAATCTGGTTAATCTCTTGAGCAATTAATTCAGGTTTTGCCTGGTATTGTAAAAACTCTTTTACGATGCCTTTTTCTGCAACAATGTTCACCAGCCCAACATGTTCAATTTTAATCATGCGTTTTAGTATGGCGTACGATAAATGTGCGATCTTGTAGGTAATGCAATTGGGTACGCCCAATAAGGCAATTTCCAGGGTGGCTGTACCTGACGCAGCGATGATGGCATCACAACATTGCATGACATTGTATGAAAGGTCGTTAGTGAGAACGACATTAAGGTGGCTGTATTTATTTAGCTCATCCGTGAAGGCATCAGGGCTCAGGGTGCTGGCTATGGGTAAAATAAATTGCAGATCGGGTTTTTCTTTGTGCAGTAAATCTGCGGCGGCTAGTTGAATTGGTAGAATACGTTTTATTTCGCTTCTACGGCTTCCCGGTAGAAGTCCTATAACGGATTTATCATCGTTCAACCCATACTCAAGCATGCAGCTGTGTTTGTCTTTGTTTGGTCTGGCTTCATCGGCTAATGGGTTGCCAACAAATCTAACGGGTACATTTGCGTTTTTATAGAATTTTTCTTCAAAAGGCAGTATCACTGCCATCATATCGACCCGTTTACCGATTTGGTGTACACGATGCTGTCGCCATGCCCATACCTGTGGGCCAATATAAAATAGAACCTTTATGCCCAGGCTTTTAGCATGTTCCGCAAGTTTGTTATTGAATTCCTGGTAGTCGACAAGAATGAGCAGGTCGGGTGGGTTGTTTTCAAGTGCGGCTTTCAATGTGTTTAGCGCTTTCATAATGCTGCGATATTTCAGCAGGACTTCCACAATACCCATCACCGCTATATCGGTACAGTCAACAAGCAGGTTGACGCCAGCTTCGCGTAGGTGGCTGGCACCCATGCCTTCGAATTGAATGTTACTGTCAATCTTATGGATTGCATTCACTACATTTGCAGCGTGCATGTCACCGGAAGCTTCACCGGCACTGATCATTATGCGTTTAGTTGTGTTTTGCAAAGTAGTAATGTTCTCAAAATGTGAGTTTGGGTGGTCTCTCGCAAGTTTGGTTTCAAGTTTATCTTGCTCAAACGCGCTTTGACTCTATATTATTCAGTCACTTATAAACAATGAATTGTACCGGAAATCATGATTAACGACATTGATATTGACCTTACGGGTTATCAGCAGATTGCTGGTGTGGATGAAGCGGGGAGAGGTCCGTTGGTAGGCGCAGTTGTAGCAGCTGCCGTTATCCTAGATGAAAAGAATCCTGTTGAGGGATTAAATGACTCTAAAAAACTGACCGCTAAAAAGCGTGAAGCGTTAGCTGAAGAGATTAAATCAAAAGCAAAATCGTGGTCAGTTTCATCGGTTGGACCTGAAAAAATTGATGAAATAAACATACTTCAGGCGAGCTTGCTGGCGATGAAGCTGGCTGTTGAAAGCCTGTCTGAAATGCCAGATATCGCTCTAGTGGATGGCAATAAGGAACCTGATTTAAGTTGTGATGTGGAGGCGATTGTGAAGGGTGATGCCAAGGTTGCCGCCATATCAGCGGCCTCTATTTTGGCAAAAGTTGAGCGTGACGAACAGATGGTTATGCTTCATCAGCAATACCCACAATACGAATTTGATAAGCACAAGGGGTATCCAACCAAGGTTCATATGGCTCTACTTGAGCAGCATGGTCCTTGTCCTGAGCATCGTAAAAGTTTTGGACCCGTAAGGCGTGCGCTTGGCCAAGGTTAAATCGGTTGTTCAATTTATATCAATAAATATCAATAATATAAAATTATTTCTTAAAGTAAAATATACGAATGTGCCCATGGTATATCTACTCACTTAGGTCATTAGATAGTGTTGTATTAGCCCTGTGGTGATCAAAAGTCTATTTCTGGCTCGATTTAATATCAGAGTGGGAATCAGCTGAGTGATATCGGGTGTTTTTGTAAATTAAAGTGGTAATTCACGATTTCTTATTGTGAGTCTGTTCATTCTGTTTCATAATAATCAGCTCAAGTTGCAAATAAGATTTATTTTATTAAATCTATATAAATCAATAATATAAATGCATTTTCTAAAGTAGATAATAGATTTAATGAATCCTCGCTTTGTACACCTTCGATTACATACCGAATACTCTCTTGTAGATGGTGTTGTTCGCATTAAGCCACTGATGAATGTGGCTTCTGAACAAAACATGCCTGCCATCGCATTAACAGATCAATCGAACCTGTTTGCCATGGTTAAGTTTTATCGTGCGGCTATGGCTGCAGGTATCAAACCTATCGTTGGCGTTGATATTTGGGTGCGCCCGGCGGTCGAAACAGAGCAGCCATCAAGAATGGTTTTGCTCTGTCAGAATAATGCGGGTTACCAGAACATCACCCAGTTAATTTCAAAAGCTTATCTTGAAGGTCAGCACGGTGGAATACCGATGATTGAGGTGGACTGGCTGCGAGAAATGAATGAGGGAATCATTGTATTATCCGGTGGTCGAGAAGGTGATGTTGGTAAAGCACTGTTAGCGGGTAACCAGATGCAGGCGGCTGAGCTTTTAAAAGCCTGGCAACGAATTTATCCAGACCGGTTTTACCTGGAATTGCAACGTACAGGACGTGAGGGTGAAGAAGAGTATTTACATGCGGCAGTGAGTTTAGCTATGACAACCAATACACCGGTTGTTGCCACGAATGATGTGCGCTTCCTAAAGTCCAGTGAATTTGATAGTCACGAAGTTCGGGTTTGCATACACGATGGTAGAACTCTTGATGATCCTCGGCGCCATAAGTCATATAGCGATCAACAGTATTTACGTTCAGAAGAGGAGATGTGTGAGTTATTCGCAGATATCCCCGAGGCGCTGGAAAATACAGTTGAAATAGCACGCCGTTGTAGCCTGGAAGTGCGTCTGGGTGAAAGCTTCTTACCCAACTTCCCAATTCCGGAAGGCGACACAATAGAGAGTTACTTTATTCGTGTTTCTCACGAGGGCCTGGAAAAGCGCCTTGAATACCTGATCCCCCTGGACTCGGAAAATGCCGAAGAGCGTCGTAAACCTTATTACGAACGCCTGGATATAGAGCTTGAAGTAATTAACTCAATGGGATTCCCCGGCTACTTCCTGATTGTTGCGGATTTCATTCAGTGGTCAAAGGATAATGATATTCCTGTTGGGCCGGGGCGTGGATCGGGTGCAGGTTCGCTTGTAGCTTACGCATTACTGATTACGGATCTGGATCCGCTGGAGTACGATTTACTATTCGAACGATTCCTGAACCCAGAACGTGTATCGCTACCGGATTTCGATGTCGACTTCTGTATGGATGGTCGAGATCGAGTGATTGACTATGTGGCACAAACCTATGGTCGAGATGCGGTATCGCAGATCATTACCTACGGTTCGATGGCCGCTAAAGCGGTTATCCGTGATGTTGGGCGTGTGATGAGCCTGTCCTACGGGTTCGTTGACCGTATCGCGAAAATGATCCCGTTTGAAATTGGCATGACCTTAACAAAGGCGCTGGAGGAATCTGAAGATTTAGCCAATGCCTATAAGTCGGAAGATGATGTAACAGAGTTAATTGATATGGCTCTGTCTCTGGAAGGTTGCGCACGTAACGCCGGTAAGCATGCCGGGGGTGTTGTTATCTCTCCCTCGGTACTCACTGACTTTACCCCGCTTTACTGTGAACAGGGTGGACAGAGTATTGTTACCCAGTTTGATAAAGATGATGTAGAAGCGATTGGCCTGGTTAAGTTCGACTTTTTAGGGTTAAGAACGCTAACCATTATTGACTGGGCTGTAAAAAATATTAAGTCGCGTCATGCTGACCAGCAGGATCTGGATGTTAATAAGCTGCCGCTGGATGATCCAGAGGCTTTCCATTTATTAATGGCGGCTGAAACAACCGCAGTATTCCAGCTTGAATCCAGTGGTATGAAGGACCTTATTAAACGACTTCAGCCAGACTGCTTTGAAGATATTGTCGCACTGGTAGCACTGTTCCGTCCGGGGCCTTTGCAATCCGGCATGGTTGATAACTTTATCAATCGTAAGCATGGCCGTGAGGAAGTTTCATACCCGGATGCACAATATCAGCATGATTCCTTAAAACCCATTCTAGAGCCTACTTACGGCATTATTCTGTACCAGGAACAGGTAATGCAGATCGCCCAGGTGCTTTCAGGTTATACACTGGGCGGCGCGGACATGTTACGTCGTGCAATGGGTAAAAAGAAACCAGAAGTTATGGCGGAACAGAGAGCTGTATTTGCAGAGGGTGCTAAGCAAAACGGAATAGATGCCGAGCTGGCAATGAAGATTTTTGACCTGGTAGAAAAGTTCGCCGGCTATGGTTTTAACAAATCACACTCCGCCGCTTATGCGTTGCTGTCATACCAGACCTGCTGGTTAAAATCTCATTATCCAGCTGAATTTATGGCTGCTGTACTGTCCGCGGATATGGACAACACGGATAAAGTGGTGACGCTGATAGAAGATTGTCATCGTATGGAAATGGAAGTTCTTACGCCTAATATTAACCACTCAATTATAAAATTCTCTGTGCCAGAAGAAGGGCAGGTGCTTTATGGCTTAGGCGCAATTAAAGGAGTTGGTTTAGCAGCACTTGAGGGAATTATTGAAGAACGAACTAATAATGGCCCTTATAAGGATTTATACGACTTATGCCGACGTGTTGATGGTCGAAAAGTTAATAAACGTGTTTTAGAAGCTTTAATAAAAGCGGGTGCATTAGACAAACTTGGTCCTAACCGTGCGAGTTTAATGGCGAGATTACAGGATGCTATGCAAGCGGCTGAGCAGTTCCAGAAAAATGCCAGCATAGGTCAGGATGATTTGTTTGGTAGTTCTACTGCAGATGATGCAATTGCTCCTGTTGAAGAAATTACCACTGCAGAGTGGGAAGAAGAAAAACGCTTAACACTGGAAAAAGAAACACTGGGTTTGTATTTAACAGGACACCCAATTGAGCGTTACGAAAACGAATTAAAGCAATTTACAGATTGCCGTTTAGGTGCCTTATCGGATCAAAGTGACCTGGCTTCCGGTGCAGGTGGCGGCGGCGGTGGCTGGATGTCACAGAAAAATGCTCGTTCTTATAAATTAGCCGGCTTAATGATAGGCATGCGCGTTCGTAGAACCAAAACAGGCGGAAAAATAGTTTCAGCTGTTCTGGATGATCGAACAGCTCGTGTTGAAGTGCGTATTTTTGAAGAGAAGTTCGAGCAATACAATTACCTGCTAAATAAAGATAAATTGATCATTGTAGAAGGCAAGGTTGTTTATGATGATTACTTTGGTGGGTATAGAATTACTGCCGATACCATATATGATATTACCGAAGCGCGACAAAAATTTGCGCAACGTTTAGAAATTAATTTAAAGCAGGTTAATGGTGATCATGCAATTATTCAGCAATTGAACCAGGTGTTAAATCCATTTAGAGAAGGTGCTTGTCCTGTTTGGATAAATTATCAACGCAATGATGTTGCCGCTAAATTATCATTAGGAGATGACTGGCACGTTCAGCCTAGTGACGAGCTGATTAATCGCCTGGATAAACTAGCGGGCGAGGAAAATGTTGCGGTTATTTACTAGTATTGCAATTCTGTTTTTACAGTCTATATTCGTAAATACAGTCTATGCAGAAGAATCAACGACTGAATGTGTTAAAATTTCTGATGCTTTTGAAAGACGCTTATGTATAGAAAATAAAATAAGCGACCAGCCCTTTATTTTAATCCCCTATAAGCCAAATTATTTTGTTGGCTCCTATGTTGACGATATTGAACTGGATGATCCCGAGCTAGATAACTTTGAAGCTAAGTTCCAGATAAGTTTTAAAATACCTCTATCGAATTATAAAAATGGTTACAGGTGTTTGTGGGTTGAAAATACCCACTGCTACACGTTTTTAGGCTATACACAGCTTTCTGTCTGGCAAATGTTAAACCTGGAAAATTCTGCACCATTTCGAGATACTAATTTTGAGCCAGAGTTAATGATAACTCAATTAATGAATTGGTCATTATTTGGTAACTGGAAGTTAAGAATGATTAATTATGGATTGATTAATCACCAATCAAACGGTAAAAGCTCACAATTTTCCAGAAGCTGGAATAGAAGCACTTTGGGTGGTGTTGTTGGGGATGGGAGTAGTTATGTAGGATTTAAATATTGGAAGCGCTGGAATGAGAAAGAAAAAAGTAGTGTTGATGATTTAAATGGAGATGATAATCCATTTATTGAAGACTACGTAGGAAATTTTGAGATTGAATATTTTCATGCCGGTGATTTTAATAATTTTTCAGTGCGAATACGTGACAGCAAAAATAATAGCGGTCATATGAATTACGAACTAGGCTGGTCTTATCCATTGAATCGCAGATCAAAGTTTAAGGACAGTGATTACAGGTTTTATGTTCAGTATTTTAATGGGTTTGGTGAAACATTGATTGATTATGATGTGAAACGAGAGCGCATTAGTGTTGGTTTTATGCTTACTGACTGGTTATAAGTGATATATAGATCGCTTGTATAGGTTAATTTAGTTAGTTTTATATTTTTAAGATAAAGGTTTATGGCAAGTAAAGAAAATTCTGTAGAAACACAGCACGAAATGATAAAACAGGGCGGGCAAATTGAAAAATTTGCAGAAGCTATGGCTCAGTTTTGTAAGGTGGAAGGCTGGAAAAAGTTAAATGACGAAAATGGTGAGGCTTTTAAGACCTTGCGTCATTATATTGAAGCAAAGCCACCTTATGGCGCGGGTTACCCGGGTAAAAGTGGTATGGAGAAAATTGAGGCCTATTTGTCACTCACACCTGTAATAAAAGATTACTTTCAGCACTGTCACGCAAATTGTCTTTTCGAAATGGCTAAGGATGAAGGTGTCTCTCCAAATGTGGTCG
>Ga0316207_10003599_pt1 | contig 14217 bp, 13 predicted proteins | sample 6weekpyrite_MG_FD_204943 | JGI IMG/M metagenome (GOLD analysis project Ga0316207, IMG submission 204943) | Microbial mat bacterial communities from mineral coupon in-situ incubated in ocean water Damariscotta River, Maine, United States -... | ecosystem: Environmental > Aquatic > Marine >... | reverse complement strand
CATGCTTAATTTGGCCATTTTCAAGCAAATCAGAAAGCGCTACAGTTAATGTCGGAGCGATTACAATAACATTCGCTTGCGCATTCATTAATAGCGAAACTTTACGTGTCGCCACCTCGCCACCGCCTACAACGAGGCAGTCACGTTGGTGCAAATTCATAAAAATCGGAAATAAATCCATAGCAGCAATATCCAAATCTAAATTAATGAAATATTCATAATAGAATCAGTATTATACCTATGCTATATGCATCCAGCAAAACAAATTAATTATTTCAACTTGGACTAAATGGCTACCAACCAAAAATCATATTATCAATAAGTAAGTTATGACCATCGTAATCCGTTGCACTTGCAAGCTTATATTCATTCTTTTTCGTAAAGCGAGATAAAATTGGTTGCATGGCTTTCCGTCCTTCATCTGTTGAGAGCGATGTAACAATTCTTCTCAGTGTTTGCTCGCCAAGTTTACGACTCACGGTTAGGCCCTGATTTGTTGTGACACCCTTTTCACTTATCACACGCATCGTTTTGCGTTGTTCATCAGTAAGCTTTTTCTTAAAGTAACCTGTTCGAAGAATTGCACCGTCGCATTTTTTATCTATAAAATTCTTAGCAACTTCTTTTACCCCACCCGTTTGAACAAATTTCATCACCGGCTGCTGAACAGGATTTGTAAACATGGAATATAACGTTAGTGTTCCAAGGTTAGGTGATGGTAAGGCACAAACTGTTTTACCAATTAAGTCATCTGCTTTGTTTATTGACTTATTATTTACATCAGCAACTAACACAAAATTCAGATCACCATGTAACTTAATTGCTGGCGAGTGCATATTTTTAGATACACGCCATGCGGCGAAATGAGGTCCATCAAAAATAATTGAATACTTGCCTTTTTGCATTTTACTTTGGTAATTTCTCCATGTTTTAGGGTGCTCATATACAACTTTTTCACCAATGACTTTAGATAAATGTTCTGCTAAAGGTCCATACAACTTCATACCAGTTTCTGCACTTTCTCGTGGTGGCGCTGAAAATACTATTTCAGCAGTGACAGTAGTACTAAATAACGTAGTGATAATACTTAGAGCAATTACCGTAGTGTTTAGACGCAAGTGAGTTAATAAGGACATGGTACAACCTCAATATTAGTAAATAATTAAACTCTAATATAGCAGTGATATTGAAGATGTGAAGGAAAAGCGGTAAAAATAACAAATTAATTTATAAATCATTAATAAACAATAGCTTATAAACAATCTACTACACTAATAAAAAAATGGATTAAGTGAAATAAACAAAAATAATAGTAAAATCAATAGTATAAAAACATTAGGTTAATGTTACAAAAAAATTACATTAACAAACAATGAGTTAAAAAAAAGATTAGCTGCATCTAGTTTTTTGGCTCTAGTCCTAAATTTATCTAGTAATGACTTCCTTTCCACCCATATATGACCTAAGGACTGCTGGAACCTCTATGCTGCCATCTTTTTGCTGGTAATTCTCCATCACGGCAACCAGGGTTCTACCGACTGCGAGTCCAGACCCATTCACTGTATGGACTAACTGAGGTTTTTTCATGTCAGTAGAGCGCCAACGCGCTTGCAGGCGCCGCGCCTGAAAATCCATAAAATTACTACAGGATGAAATTTCACGATATTTCTTCTGACCTGGCAGCCAGACTTCGAGATCATAAGTTCGCGCAGCACTAAATCCAATATCTCCTGAACAAAGATCAACGACACGATATGGCAATGCCAATTTTTGTAAAATAGTTTCAGCATGACCTGTGAGCTCTTCATGGGCTCTGATTGAATCATCTGGATGTACTATTTGCACCAACTCTACTTTTTCAAACTGATGTTGGCGGATCATACCGCGTGTATCTTTACCGTAAGAGCCTGCTTCACTTCGAAAGCAAGGTGTATGTGCGACAAACTTTAGCGGCAAAACATCATCGGAAAGAATTTCATTGCGTACTATGTTTGTCACAGGTACTTCTGCTGTAGGAATCAAATAAAACTCGTGCTCCCCTTTCATTGCAAATAAATCTTCACCAAATTTTGGTAACTGACCGGTTCCATGCAAACTATCGCTATTCACTAAATAAGGAACATAAGTTTCAGTGTATCCATGTAAATCGATATGGGTATCAAGCATGAACTGGGTCAATGCACGGTGTAAGCGTGCTAAATCACTCTTCATCACGCTAAATCGTGTACCACTTATTTTTGCGGCCAATTCAAAATCAAGCATGGCAAGTTTTTCACCGACCTCTACATGATCTTCTGCTGTGAAATCAAAATTACGCGGCTCACCACAACGCCTTAATTCAAGATTATCATCTTCATTATTGCCATCAGGAATATCATCAAAAGGAATATTTGGTATACCCAAATGTATTACCTGTAATTTTTCTTGAACCTCACTTAATTCGATCTCAGATGCTTTTAGTTGATCGCCTAATGATGCAACTTCTGCTAACAAAGGTTGAATATCTTCTCCCGCTGCCTTTGCCTTACCAATTGCTTTAGAACGTGTGTTACGTTCATTTTGTAAAGCTTCCGTTTCAATTTGAATTTTTTTCCGTTGCTGTTCTAGCTTTTTAAGCGAGTCTGTATCGAGCGTAAACCCACGCCGTGCCAACTTCTTTGCGGTGTATTCAATATCTGTACGTAATAACTGCGGATCTAACATTATTTATTCTCATTTAAGAAAAGATAGTTAAACATTCTGCTTCAAGCACCAAGAAACTGGTTGCTTCAACCCCCATAAAATTGCCTAAAACCAATTACACCTACCCAAGTGGCCAAAACACATAAGCTAACGCTGATCAGCATGTTAAGTAATGCTTTCAAATGCTCACCTGATTCTATTAGCTGCAAGGTCTCCATCGAAAAGGTAGAAAAGGTGGTAAACGCACCCAGAACGCCAATAATCAGGAACATGCGCCATTCTACCGCAAAGGCGAGTCTTTCAACCAGTATCACGTAAATAATCCCAATTAATAAACTGCCCAACACGTTGACCGTCAACGTTCCATAAGGAAAATCACGTCCAGTGATGGAATAAACGCTATTAGAAACAAGAAAACGCAATACGGCACCCAAAGCGCCACCAGCTGCGATAATAAATAACTGATTCATGATGGCTTTGTCCGATTCTTCTGGCGGTAGTCTTCATCAGCTTGGCGTAAACGCGCTAACTTTTCAGCAATCTTATCTTCCAAACCACGTCGCACTGGCTGGTAATACTGGGTGGAAGACATTTCGGTTGGGAAATAATGCTCACCTGCTGCATAACCATCAGGCTCGTCATGCGCATAGCGATAATTTTTCCCATAATCTAGTTCAGTCATTAGTTTGGTAGGTGCATTTCGTAAATGAAGTGGCACTTCTAGGCTCGGGGATTTTTTAACATCGCCCATCACTTGATTGAATGCCTTATAAATCGCATTACTTTTCGGTGCTACTGCTAAATAGCTGACCGCTTGTGCCAAAGCCAGCTCACCTTCTGGACTACCTAACCTTTCCAGAACATCCCATGCTGTTAATGCGATTGTTAACGCACGCGGGTCAGCATTTCCAATATCTTCAGAAGCCATACGCACAACCCGTCGAGCAATATATAAGGGTTCACAACCGCCATCTAACATTCTTGCTAACCAATAAAGTGATGCATCAACGGCTGAACCTCGAACAGATTTATGCAAAGCTGATATCTGATCGTAAAATGCCTCACCGCCTTTATCGAATCGGCGAACACCCCCTTTAATTACTTCGGCAACCAACTCGTCAGTGATTGTTTTGCAATTTTCTGCTTGTGCTAAAGACGCTAAAATATCCAATAAATTTAAAGCGCGGCGCGCATCTCCATCAGATGCATTGGCCAGTTGTAGCAACTGATCATCACAAATCACTAAATTTAATTCGCCTAACCCATTTTTTTTGTCCTGCAAGCCTCGTTCTAAAATGGTAAACAACTCATTTACTTCAAGTTGCTTTAAAACATAAACTCGAGAGCGAGACAATAAAGCGTTATTAAGTTCAAATGAAGGGTTCTCGGTTGTTGCTCCTATAAAAATGAAAGTACCATCTTCAACATAAGGTAAAAATGCATCTTGCTGAGATTTATTGAACCGGTGTACTTCATCCACAAACAAAACAGTCTGTTTACCATCAACTTGTGTTTGTTTAGCTTGCTCTACGGCGGCTCGAATTTCTTTCACGCCGGATAAAACTGCTGATATACTAATAAATTCTGCACCACAGTTATTGGCTATCATTCTCGCCAGGGTTGTCTTACCTGTTCCTGGCGGCCCCCAAAAAAGCATTGAATGTAACTTCCCGGATTCAATTACGGTACGCAGAGGTTTACCATCAGCCAACAAATGTGTTTGACCATAAAATGTGGCTAAGCTAGTTGGGCGTAACCGGTCTGCTAGAGGTTGGCCGGTATTAGTAAAGGTGTCGGCAAATAAATCGGCTTTACTTTTTTGCATTGTATGTAATCTAGCTTACTCGCCAATAACATCAACATTTTCAGGTGGAGTAAAATCAAACTTATCAGGATCTATGTCTGGATTCCGCTCAATATTACTAAATAACAATCTCGTGAGTTGGCCAAATGCATCATGTAATTCCATGCTCACAAGATTTACGTCATCAAAAGCAAGAACTAACCGCTCAAACCCAGATTCTTTTTGCAAAGGCAATAATTCAATCCATTGTAAATTTTGTTCGACACCAAGTTCGTTAACTGTAAAGTTATCTTCAATGGGCGTATTGCTACTTAGCAACAAAGCGGGTGTTGAACCAAGCACACCGTCTACTGCTTTCACTGTTACCTGTTCTAAGTCAACATCATATAGCCACACTTTTTTGCCGTTGGAAATAATTTGCTGCTCGTATGGTTTGGTATAGTCCCAACGGAAACGTCCCGGACGGAGTAATAACATTTGCCCACTCGTTTCTTGTAAGTTTTGTTTATCCTTACCGAGCACTTGCTGTTTAAAATCAGCGCGTATTGCAGAAACGTCAGAAAAAAAATCATTCAAGCGTTCTTTTCCCGCTCCTGCACTTGCCATGCTCGAAATAGAAAACATTAAAAAATATAAAATAAATTTAATCATAGTTACTGTTTTGGTGGTGGCGGTGCCACGACTTCCCTCATCCCGTTACTTTGAACTTCACTTACTACACCTGCACGTTCCATTTCTTCTATCATTCTCGCTGCGCGGTTATAACCTATTTTTAGCCTACGCTGTAGGCCAGAAATTGAAGCGCGGCGCGATTCGGTAATTAAAGCGACTGCCTGATCATAAAGTGGATCCATTTCTTCGCTGCTTGCAGCCTCACTGTCACCACCTGGCATACCAGGAACACCGTCGCCACTTGTTTCACTTACAATATCTTCAAGGTAGTCAGGTTCACCTTTCCCTTTCAGGTTTGCGACAACTTTGTGCACTTCTTCATCAGAAACAAATGCACCATGAATTCGTGTTGGTACGCCACTGCCTGGTGACATATAAAGCATGTCACCATGACCCAATAGTTGTTCGGCGCCACCTTGATCAAGAATCGTTCTTGAGTCTATTTTACTAGATACCTGAAAGGCAATTCGTGTTGGTATATTGGCTTTAATTAAACCAGTAATAACATCAACAGATGGTCGCTGTGTCGCTAATATCAAATGAATGCCTGATGCTCTTGCCTTTTGCGCCAATCGCGCAATTAACTCATCAACTTTTTTACCAACGATCATCATCATGTCAGCAAGCTCATCAATGATAATCACAATAAAAGGTAAATGTTCTAAATTTGGCGGTGTCTCATCAAGACCCTCTTCAGCTTTGAACGTAGGATCAGGAATTGGTTCCCCTTTATCATCTGCTTCTTTAATTTTACGGTTATAACTATTTAAATGGCGAACGCCAAGTGCCGCCATTAACTTATAACGCCTTTCCATTTCTGCCACACACCAACGCAATGCATTCGAAGCATCTTTCATGTCAGTGACAACCGGTGTTAACAAATGAGGAATACCTTCGTAGATAGAAAGCTCCAGCATTTTAGGGTCAACCATAATAAGTCGCACATCATGCGGTGTCGCGTTATACAGTAAACTTAAAATCATCGCATTAATGGCAACCGACTTACCCGAGCCGGTTGTTCCTGCCACCAACATATGTGGCATCTTACCTAAATCATAAACCTTCGGATAACCCGCAATATCTTTACCTAACGCGATCGACAAACCAGATTTATTGGCATCGTATTCTTGTGAATTAATAATTTCACTTAAACGGACGATTTCACGATTTTCATTCGGTACTTCAAGACCAATCACGGATTTACCGGGAATGACTTCAACAATTCGAACACTGATAGTTGATAAAGCTCGAGCAAGATCTTTTGCCAAATTACTAATTTGGCTTACCTTCACACCCGCTGCTGGTTGTAACTCAAACCGTGTAATAACGGGTCCAGGGTGTACCGCAACCACCTCAACTTCTATACCAAAATCACGCAACTTAATTTCAACTAACTGCGACATTGCCTCGAGTGAATCGTTAGACATTCGGTTCGTGTTTTTCTCCGGCTCATCTAATAATGAGATGGGAGGTAACGGTGTGTCGTCAACAGTATCGAATAGTGGTACTTGCCGCTCGCGTTCTGATCGTGCACTAGGTTCAGGTAATACTATTGATTTTTCAATAACAGGGGGTTTACGTTTACTCGTTTTGCGTTTGGTCACCTCAATCGTTTCTGTTCGCTCTTTACGGGCACGGCGTCCTTCAAGATACTCTTGAAGTTTCATAAATTGTTGCCTAACAAGAAATACCAATAAAATACTGTATTTACCAGTAACGTCCATTAACCAAAACCATGACAAGCCAGTAAATAGTGTGATACCAGCCAAAAATAATGCTAACTGTAATAAAGTTGCACCGAGGAAACTAAACGCACCTTCAAGATTATTACCAACCACTTGGCCTAAAATTCCACCTGGGTTAAGTGGAAGTTGTAAGTCAGGTTGTTGCACGTGTAACGTGGCCAGCCCTGCACCCGCCACCAACGTCATTAAAAAACCCAGTGCACGCAAACCTAAGTGCCATGCATCAAACGATTCTGTTTGGCGCCCCCGATACAGCAACCACCCACTGTATCCAAGCATGATGGGAAATAAGTACGCCATTAAGCCAAATAAATAAAGGAAGACATCAGCAAACCATGCTCCCGACACGCCCCCCATATTATGGATGGCGTTAGCTGACTGGACACTGTGAGACCACCCGGGATCAGAGGCGCTGTAGCTAAGCAAACTCAGCAACAAATACACACTCACTGCCATAAAAACAAGCAGGGTTCCCTCACGTAAACCACGATGCGTATGAAGTGGTGTAGTTGGCGTTGCTGTTTTCTTTCGTTTTACTTGAGCCAATGCAGTTACCGCTTAGTTGTAAAATTATTATTGTATTGCCAGCCTATATCGATACTACTTTACGTTAGGCTCGTAATCATCTGGCCACTTTATCAAATACTGGCGACTTATTCCCGTGAATCATTATGATTTTTTAAGCCTTCATGGCATATTTCACCGGCTGCAACATTTATCGCCCCAACGAGCTGCATATCCTCTCGCCACGCTTTTTCAGCCAACTTGGCTACCCATGGGTAAATGGCCGCTGAAAGAGCCTGAGAAGCACTTTTAGGCACCGCTCCAGGCATATTAGTGACACCAAAATGCAATACATCATGGCAAGTAAAGGTTGGATGGCGATAATCGGTCGGTCTTGTTGTTTCAATGCAGCCACCTTGATCAACCGCAATATCAATGATGACACTCCCGGCTTGCATAGATTTGACCATTTCCTCAGAAACAACCTGTTTGGCACGCTGCCCAGCAACAAGAATAGCCCCTATCAGCAAGTCAGCACTACTCACCGCCTCAGCAATGGCTTCAGAATAACTAAAAAGTGTGGTCACGTTAGCACCCAACTTACGAAGTTCAGCCAGTTTATCCCTATTGCGCTCAAAAACAGTCACTTGTGCACCTAATGCTGCACTCATTAAGGCCGCATTACTGCCAGCAACCCCTCCACCAATAATAACGACCTGTCCCCTTTCCGTGCCAGGTAAACCACCCAACAAAAGCCCTTTTCCACCTTCCGGCTTGTGCAATAATTGAGCACCTATTTGGGCGGAAAGGCGCCCTGCTATATCACTCATGGGTGCCAATAACGGTAAGCGATTATGCACTTCAAGTGTTTCAAAACCGATTGCAGTCAACCCGATGTCCTGAAGCTGCTTGGTTAATTCTGGCAATGCGGCTAAATGCAGGTAGGAAAACAGGATATGGTTCGGGCGTAACCAAGCTAAATCTGATGCGATGGGTTCTTTAACCTTAACGATTAGCTCAGCCGAGCCATAAAGTGACTCTGCATCTTCTGCAATATGTGCCCCAGCGGCAGCGTAATGACTATCCTGGAAACCGCTTCCAACACCTGAACCACTTTCAACAAAAACAGTATGCCCTTGCTTAATTAGTTCACTAACTGCTGCAGGTAACAAACTCACCCTGCTTTCAAGTGGTTTCGTTTCTTTGGGGATCCCTATGTCCATCAAAAAGCTCCTAAATACGAATTAACACAGTCTGATTATCATGAAACTTTACAAACTATCCCGTGTACCTTTACCCCTTGCATAGCTTTAAGTAACATATGTGGCAATATCTTGAACTATTTAACAGCTTACACCTCCAAATATGACATTAACAACGGCACGACATTAACTACGCAATTTTCGGAGTATGAATTTCATGAGTGAAGCAAGACACTGTCCTCTTATTATTATCGGTTCTGGCCCAGCGGGCTATTCAGCTGCAGTGTATGCAGCCCGTGCCAATCTTAAACCCGTGATGATCACCGGCCTTGAACAAGGTGGTCAATTAATGACTACCACCGACGTTGATAATTGGCCTGGGGATAATGAAGGTGTACAAGGCCCAGAATTAATGGAAAGAATGCGTTTGCATGCTGAACGCTTTGATACAGAAATAATTTTTGACTATATCAATAAAGTCGAACTACAAAATCGCCCATTTAAACTTAGTGGCGACTCTGGCGAATACACTTGTGACGCACTCATCATTGCAACAGGAGCCTCCGCACAGTATATCGGCCTTGAATCTGAAGAAGCCTACAAAGGGCGTGGTGTTTCTGCCTGTGCAACGTGTGACGGTTTCTTTTATAAAAATCAAAATGTCGCTGTGATTGGTGGTGGTAATACCGCTGTTGAAGAAGCACTTTACCTCGCTAACATTGCTGACCATGTTACGGTCATTCATCGTCGTGATAAATTTCGTTCAGAAAAAATTCTGTCGCAACAACTTATCGAAAAAGCCAAAAACGGAAATGTCACTATTGAATGGAATCACGAACTCGATGAAGTACTGGGTGATGATGCGGGTGTGAATGGCTTGCGCATCAAAAGCACTGAAGATGATTCAAAAAAACAAATTGATGTGCATGGGGTATTTATCGCTATAGGCCATAAACCAAACACTGATATCTTCATTAACCAGCTTCATATGGAGCACGGTTACATTGAAGTTCAAGGCGGCTCACAAGGCAACGCCACCATGACAAGCGTTGAAGGTGTTTTTGCAGCTGGCGACGTGGCTGATCATATCTACCGCCAAGCAATTACTTCCGCAGGTTCAGGCTGTATGGCTGCGCTCGATGCAGAACGTTATCTTGATAATCTAAAAAAATAATTAAATGCTGCCGGTGAGGACTGCTTACATCACCGGCATTTTTAATGGTTTCTTGATGATTTCAATATCAATTTATTTCATTAGTTTGAGCGTGCATGTGAAATAAACAAATGTCGCGCCAGCTTTATGAAAAAATCATTTCCATAATACTGCTATATCCTAAGAAAGGTGTTGTTATTGTAATTACATTATTCTGTTAACATCTTAGTAACTAATACTCATTAATGGAATGGCTCTCACCTGCTTCTGATTTAGCATGACTAATACGTACGACACCCAAATTAAAACCAGCATTAACGACCTATCTGCTGAACAGTGGCAACAGCTCAGCCACAAAAATAATCCCTTTGTAAGCCATCACTTTTTATCCGCACTGGAAAATCATGATTGCCTGGAGAAATGGGGTTGGTTGCCACGCTTTGTAACGTTGTTTGATCAACAGCAACTTATTGCTGCGCTCCCGATGTATTTAAAAGACAACTCCTACGGTGAGTTTGTTTTTGACTGGGCGTGGGCGGATGCCTATTCACGCCAAGGGTTAGCTTACTACCCTAAATTAGTTGTGGCAGTGCCTTATACACCAGCGACAGGCCCTCGCTTGTTAACGCACCCTGAATTTGATGCAGTTGAACTTCGTCAAGCTTTAATGAATGCCGCATTAGATTATGCAAAATCAATACAAGTTTCGTCATTGCACTATCTTTTCACTACAGAAACTGAAACAAATGAACTTGAACAATCAGGTTTGTTACGACGCAGTGGTTGCCAATTTCACTGGCAAAATAATGACTATAATAATTTTGATGATTTTTTATCTACCTTATCTTCAAAAAAACGCAAACAGATACGCAAAGAGCGTCGTGACGTTGTCGGTGCAGGGTTAGAGATTGAACTGCTGCATGGCCGCGACACTCTAGCAGAACACTGGGAAGTTTTTCACCGTTTTTATGTCTCAACTTTTAGCCGTAAAAGTGGATATGCCACGCTTTCAAAAGCATTCTTTCAAGGTATAGCGAAAACAATGCCCGATCAGACCATATTAGTACTCGCAAAACATCAAGGCGAATATGTGGCAGGTACATTCAACCTTTTAGGCGGTGATACATTATATGGGCGTCACTGGGGGTGCAGCCAATCATTTAGTGGCTTGCATTTTGAATTATGTTATTACCAATTAATTGAGTATTGTATACAACACGGTATAAAACGATTTGAAGCCGGAGCGCAAGGAGAGCACAAATTAAGTCGCGGTTTCTTACCAACTACAACCTGGTCCGCTCATTGGTTAGCGCACCCAGAGTTTAGTAAAATAATTGCTGAATTCTTGCAGCATGAGCACAAAGGAATTCAAGATTATATGGAGGTGCTCAGTGAACACTCTCCTTTCAAAAACAAAGACAACATAAATGAATTCGAATAATTCATTACAAAATTTACAGTGGCTAAGCCCAGATCCTAATGCTGAATTCCCACCGTTAGATCAAGCTTTAACTGAACCTGATGGCCTACTCGCTTTTGGTGGTGACTTATCTGTAGCACGATTGCTAAATGCATATCGTCATGGAATCTTTCCTTGGTATAGCGATGGCCAACCCATCATGTGGTGGTCACCAGACCCACGTACAATACTATTTCCTGACAACATTAAAATTTCTCGCAGCCTTACTAAAACCTTAAGAAAAAAAACCTATGAGATTACCTTAAATAAATCTTTCCAGAAGGTGATAGATTCGTGCGCAGCACCTCGTATCGGTCAAGATGGCACATGGATCACTACAGAAATGCAACAAGCCTATTATGAACTTCACAAAGCAGGTCACGCCCACTCGGTTGAAGCGTGGAAAGACAATCAATTAGTTGGCGGGCTTTACGGTTTAGCAATCGGCCAAGTTTTTTTTGGCGAATCTATGTTTGCCAAAGCTAATGACGCATCTAAAGTTGCATTTGTGTATCTTGTTCATCACTTAAAAGAAGCAGGATTTAAAATGATAGATTGCCAAGTGGATTCTGCACATTTGCAAACGCTTGGTGCAACCCAAATCTCGAGACAACTCTTTTTGAAAAACTTAAATAAATATTGTGAGCAAGTAACAGACACCTCACAGTTTCAATCTCAGACCTTAAGCATAAATATGGCATAAGCATGAGTACCGTTAACCTTGAATCAATGGATTTTTATTTAACGGCTGAACATGACTGCAGTTACCTTCCACAGCAACAAGCCATAACGCTATTCGCTGATCCATCAATCTGTATTACTACTGATATGTACAATGAATTAATCCAACTTGGGTTTCGCCGTAGTGGTACACACGTATATCGACCACGTTGCCGAATGTGCGACGCCTGTATTCCCATCCGCATTCCAGTAACAAAATTCATGCCTTCACGTGGGCAACGTCGTGTCTGGAAACGTAATCAGGATCTCAGCATTCTTACTGTACCCGCAGAATACAAGGACGAGCATTTTCAGCTTTATCGTCGTTACATGCACACTCGCCACGCTGGTGGGGGAATGGACAATCCAGATCCGGAAAAATACAGCGAATTTCTCCTTAATCCTTATATTGATGCTCACATGTATGAATTCCGTCACCAAGACCGATTATTGGCAGTCGCCAGTGTTGATAAACTCGATAACGCCCTATCCGCTGTGTATACCTTCTTTGACCCTGATGAATCAGCCCGCAGCCTCGGCAATATGGCAATTTTATGGCAAATAAAGCAGGCCAAACGGCTTGATCTTGAATATATTTATCTTGGATATTGGATAAAAGAGTGTCAAAAAATGGTCTATAAAAACAAGTATCGTCCATTTGAAGTATTTCGGGATGGTGGTTGGCAAACCCATGAAGCGTAATTATTGTATAATTTTCAACTAGTTAACAATTTTTAACGTTTATAGTCCTAAAGTGGTCTGCACTTTGCACGTTATAGCTTATAACCATCTGAAAAGCTGATGCACTGTAAAGGAGACAAATATGTTGAGCTTTATTTATCGCATGATGAGAGATTTTGAATTGGAACACGGCATGAAGCCAAATGTGCTACATCTCAATAACGAGCATTTTAACCGACTTCGTGAGGATTTTGTTGATCCGAGCAATATCGAAGCCATCATTAGCCGCCTCGAAATGGAAATCGTCATCGAAAAAAACACTTTGCATCCGCATCTTTCATGGATGGAATCTTCTTACAGGAAAGCCGCTTCTTTTTGAATTAAGCCTCTCCCATCCACCAAGCTGCCCCTTCGGGGGTTGTTTCGGTCTATTTTCAGCATTTTACATTGAAACTAAGGCTCAGTTAGGGCATTATTCGCGCCGTTATCAACAACAAGATGTCTGGCTCAACAGACGATCGAACGGAATATATGGCTAAAGAAGAAGCAATTGAAATGGAAGGAACGGTCGTCGAGACCCTCCCCAACACAATGTTCCGCGTTGAACTGGAAAATGGCCATGTTGTTACGGCTCATATCTCCGGAAAAATGCGAAAACATTACATCCGCATTCTAACCGGTGATACTGTCACGGTTGCATTGACACCTTATGATTTAACCAAAGGCCGCATTACTTACCGCGCTCGTTAATCTTCACCGTTAATGCACAGGTTCTTTGCGTTCATCTTCGGTGACAATTTCAAGTTGCAAACCCGCTTTGTTAGCAGTGATGCGCACATGACCGCCATGTACCAATTGACCAAACAGCAACTCTTCAGCTAACGGCTTTTTGATCTTATCCTGAATCAGACGACTCATTGGGCGTGCCCCCATCTTTTTATCAAAGCCGTTTTCAGCCAGCCAGGTTTGGGCGGCATCATCAAGTTCAATGGTGACATGTTTATCCTGCAATTGAGCTTCAAGTTCAAAGATAAATTTATTTACTACATGTTCAATCGTACTGCGGCCCAGCGAGTCAAACCAAATTACACTATCAAGTCTATTCCTGAACTCTGGAGTAAAAGTACGGTTAATGACTTCAGTATTATCTTTATCATGGTTTTGTTCAGTAAAACCAATGCTTGGGCGGCTCATGTGTTCCGCACCTGCATTGGTTGTCATCACTATCACGACGTTGCGAAAATCAGCTTTGCGGCCATTGTTGTCAGTCAGCGAACCATGATCCATGACCTGTAATAACAAATTAAACACATCGGGGTGTGCTTTTTCAATTTCATCTAATAATAAAACGGCATGGGGTTGTTTTGTCACCGCCTCAGTTAACAGGCCACCTTGATCAAAACCAACATAACCAGGCGGCGCACCTATCAAACGTGACACCGTGTGTCTTTCCATGTACTCAGACATATCGAAACGTATTAACTCAACGCCCATTATTCGAGCAAGCTGTCTCGTCACTTCTGTTTTACCAACCCCCGTTGGACCGGCAAATAAAAATGAACCGATAGGACGATCTTCCGTGCCCAAGCCGGAAC
>Ga0316207_10003598_pt1 | contig 14222 bp, 7 predicted proteins | sample 6weekpyrite_MG_FD_204943 | JGI IMG/M metagenome (GOLD analysis project Ga0316207, IMG submission 204943) | Microbial mat bacterial communities from mineral coupon in-situ incubated in ocean water Damariscotta River, Maine, United States -... | ecosystem: Environmental > Aquatic > Marine >... | reverse complement strand
TGGTTTTTTAGCCGCAATTACAGCATTTCTTTCTACCTCTATGGCATCGTCTATGATAGATACTCTAGGCATTCATTCAATGGCTATTACAATACTAATTTTTGCAGCGCTTATGATTATCAGTTTGTATATTGGGAGAAAACATACTCCCATAGCTCATAGCTTAGCTTGATTCTAGTTGCATTTTTTAGTGAAAGTTTTATTTTTATTAAAACCTGTTTCTAAATTAATATTTACACTCACAAAACTATCTTTTGTGCTATTTTCCCACTATCTCTTATTACCAATTCTCCCTACGGTTGTTACATAATCTACTTTTAATACCACCGCTCCCCCGGTACCGAAACAAGCCAACTTGTCAATTAAGACATACCAGGGAAGGAAGAAGAAAGCCTATATTAAGACCATACCCCTAACTGGCTCTAGCAGATTCTGTAGTTAGCCACTATCTCCCCTTTCAATCATTTAATTTAAGCATATATAATTCTAATTTTAACAGTACTAACAATTTTGATGAAAATAATTGTTCTGCTTATAAAATATTAACTACATATCACGATACATTATTAAGTAAGGCAAGTATTGTGAAAAACTCAGATTCCAGTCTAATATATATCTTATTGCTTAAACTCTCTCTCAAGTTCCTCGCCCCTCAAAGATAGTAACGGTGTACATTGGTAAATCTGACAATACTCAAGGGGAGCCACCAACTGCACATTATTAAGTGAACCTGGCTATTATATTGCCTAAGGCATCTAGACTCCTGACAATTAGGTATTACCCTATAATTGTATAAATTAAGCGTGCCTGGTGCCACAGGTTGAAACTGAGCTATATATGACAATACAGATAAATATTAAACAGAGATGACTATTTTTATTGTAAATGAACTTGAATAGAAGCATACTTATAAATCAAATAACGTCAAAAAATTATTTAGTTATTAGGAGAAATTCTGTGACAGACAATGAAAAAAATTCAGATACAAGCTTGTCAAAGAGTGCAAGATTGGTCGATCATATGATAGATGCTAGAAAAGTATTTATCACTGGTGAAGTTGATCATAAAATGGCAACAGAAGTCGTTTACCAACTTCATGCTCTCGCTCAAATTAATAACAAGCCTATATATGTCTTTATAAGCACTCCCGGTGGCCACGTAGAGTCTGGTGACATGATTTATGACGCTATAAAATTTATAACGCCTAAAGTAATTACCATAGGATCAGGGTGGGTAGCTAGTGCAGGAGCCCTAATCTATGTTGCTGCTGATAAGGAGAACCGTTATTCTCTGCCAAATACAAGGTTTATGTTACATCAGCCATCTGGAGGTGCGCAGGGCCCCGCTTCCAATTTAGAAATATATATGAATGAAATTCTTAAGATGAAAGAACGTTTAAATCAGATTTTTGCTAGCTCAACAGGTCAGCCTATAGAAAAAATCCGTGAAGACATGGAACGTGATTTTTGGTTAAGCGCGGAAGAATCCATTAATTACGGGCTAGTTAGTAAAATCATCACTTCAGAGCGAGATATAATAGACACTTCCAGTCAATAATTACCTGGCAAGTAAAAATTCTCTCGTCAAAAGAAAGCAGGGCTTGAATATACGCTAGCCTGTTTTCTGTATACAAACCCTGGGGCGTTCAGATTTGTGCTAAAGACAGGTGAATCTAATAAGAGATACAGGGGACATCTCCGCCAAATGTTGCACTTGCCCCTACAGTCCTGCTGCGGGGCGAATTACAGCAGTGCATTGGATTCTGAAGTAAGTCAAGATTTACTGTTTTTCATACATATTGAGCTACTATACAAATTAAAATCATATTCTCCAGACAGCCACCCTAAAAAACAATAAACAATTCCTATCTAAACATTGTAATTTATCACTTACAAGTAAAGTAGCTGAAAATAACACGCTTCATCAATCCTGGTATAGATTTCATCCTAAGGGTATCAGCATCGTTTTACCTGCAAAGATTAAATTTCAATACCCTATTTTTAAGGACCAGGCATTTAGCTTACCCTGATCAACATTAGCAAAGTCACGCACACGAAGCTGCCAGTCACCCTCAATCGCCTCGCCTATAAATCTTTGTAAGTCAGGCTTAGTCTCAATATCATAGTCTCGCTTAATATTATTTCGCCAGTCTCCCTCCCTGTTGTGCAATAAAATAAATAAGCCCGATGGCGCGATTAGCTCAACCTGTAAATCACCAATATAAGTATGCTCAATATCGAGTGAAACTACGATATCTTTTACTGTTCCCACCTGGGTTTGCTGCAAGTTACTGACAATACCTGCAGTGTTAAAATCTGGAATATCTATTTCTGGTTCAGCCCGATCTTCGATAACTCCACCTGTATCCGCATTAACCTCGATATCAAGATGCCAGTACAATAAGCGCCCTACATCTGCGGAGGCTTTATCAACTATGTGTAATGTCCAGTCACCTTTTACGCCTTCACTATGTAATGTTTGCAGCTTAGTGAACTCATCACTAGACCAGATACGTACGATATCATCTCCATCATCCCCCTCGTTATTGTGGAGAACTACACTCGTGCCAGAAGGTGAGAGTAGCGTGACATTTAAGTCACTAATCCAGCTATGAATAATATTCACGCTTATTGCAATGGATGTAATTTCAGCATTGGTATTTATGGATAGCATACTGGACAGACCCACAGGATTGTTATCCGGTATTATCTGGTTGGGCCAGGTTTCTAAAAATACCTTATCTACTGAAACTACATTACCAACCGTGAAACTGATAGCCTGATCGGGCTCACTAATATCTCGAATCTGAAATTCAGAATCTGTTCCATCCCATTCACGACTTGAAGGTGTTGTTACATTAGAAAGAGCAACCCCGGCAATCGCCTGAAACATATCCCCGGCATCCCCGGGGTTACGGTTGTTTTCCAGGTCCAGGTGGCCGTCTGCCTGTAGCAAAGCACATTGGTAATGCTGGTTTCGTGTTCCTTCCTGCCATTCATTAGAACCCAGTGTGTCGCAATGCAACACCGCCAGACCATTTGATGGCAAATGAAAATCCATCCCCAGTTTACTGCGGTTTTCGACAATGAAATATTCATTGGCTTTATCAGTACGGTACTTCATTACCGTATTATATTGACCATGTACAGATGTGTAAGCCCCCGGACTATCCAGCTCAATCACGGTATCAACCCAACCGGCAAGTTCCCGCAGGTAACCACATATGGGTGATGGTGTACGCCGTTGATTTAAATGATTACCTGAGCCCATTAAACAATAGCGACCAATACCCTGGCTCTTTTCATGATCACCATCGCGTTTACCATAATCATACATATCTGGAAAACGGCATAACAGATGACCATTTTCATGGCATATCGTGCCGATACGTAAATCCACCTTGCTCAGGCCAAGCCCGGTAAGCTGGTAAAAATGTGTGCGCATATTGCCGTAACGTAAATTAACTGTTGAGTTGTGTGGCCACAGGTCTCCATTGTATTGGGAGTCGCCACTGTAGAGAAAATTAATTGCATCTACAATGCCTTCATTTTTGGAATCAAACTGGTTGAGATCTATATTTAAATCATTAACAACTATATCCATCGCTTCTTTAATAAAGAGGTTATTAATATAGTGACTGCGTCGCTTAGAAAGTCGAACAGGCCCAACGACAAGATTAGTGTAGTTTAATTTTCCCGATGACAGGGTTTCAAAATACGTTTTTACTGAACAGTAATTTCCATTCTCAGAATAGTTATCCGCATTAAACATTGCATTCACATCGGCAACGCTAATATTGGTGCGTATGTCATCAAAATCGACGATAATGGTCAGCCCAAGAATATTACCCTGGTGAAGCTTACGACCACTGAGCAAGCCTTCCTGGGAGCCCAGTGTACGCATACGTTCAAAATCATTATCTTCTACATGCATCCTGAGACATGAATGACGCTGTCCAAATTTTTCATTTCTAACCTGCGGTTCTTCCTTTAAATGTTTACGTAAGCTTTGTGGCGTGTTTTTATATACGGGTATACCTGTTGAAACAAATCGGCCAACAGCCAGGGCGGCATAACAATAACAACGTTGCTGGGTATCGTATAAAACAGTATAACCATCCAGCGTTTCACGACGGGCATAAAACTCATCACCAAAAATCCTTAATTGCAATGACTCCCCAACCCCCTGATCAACAACTATCACTTCACCATTCAATGAACTCATGATTAGCACCCCTTAATTGAGAAAAATACAAAGGTATAATTAAAAGAGCAATAAAAATTAATAGTGAAAATAAAGCTCTTTTTCAACTAAGCGCCTGATGCCCCGCAGTAAAATTTTTGGATAATATCCTATTACAATATTCAGGTGCTTCATTTCAGCCCTGAGAGTAACATAAAGATTTCATTATTGCTGTCCCACTAACAACTAGAACATGGATTGGGGATGCCTGACTAAATCGGTCAGCCAAATAAAAACATCTACCTGGCTGCCGGAGATAATTTTACGGTAAGTTTTGTGATTATATTGTGGTAGACATCAATAATTCATATCGCGGGGCAGGATAAAATAAACATTAATCTAATTACTACAGTGTGGATAAAACATAAGTTCATTACCTTTTAACGAAGCATTAGCCCACCTTAACTACACATATTCTATGTAATCATGCAAACAAAATCTAAACACTCGCACTGTATATTCTTTTATAAAGCCTCCATTCAAACATCACTATCAGGAAAAATCTCTCTTATTTTCTTCATTTTATCTAGATTATTAAGCACCCAATCGACTATTGTCGGATCAAATTGTAAACCACGTTGTTGTTTAAAAAATTCGACAATTTTATCTAACGACCAGGCCTCTTTATAACAACGTTTGGTTCCTAATGCATCAAAAACATCCGCTACCGAGCCAATACGCCCATACAAATGAATCTCTTCCCCTGCCAGGCCTTTTGGATATCCTGTTCCATCCCATTTTTCATGATGATGCCCGGCCAGTTTTGATGCTGCTTTGAGGATTTCCCGATCGGAACGACCCAACATTTCCTGTCCAATCTCAGCATGGGTCTTCATTTGTATCCATTCCTCTTCGTTTAAATTCCCGGCTTTATGTAATATTGAATCGGGAATACCAATTTTTCCGAAATCATGCAAGGGGGCTGCAACCCGTAAAATTTCAACCTCCCGTTCTGGTAAACCGAGACCCGTAGCAATTAAAGAGCAATATTCAGCCACCCTTCGTACATGTTGCCCCGTCTCACGGGAACGTGACTCAATGGCTTCACCCAGCATATAGACCATGTCCCGTTGTGTACCTTCTATTTCATCTCTAAGCAGAATATTCTCATAGGCAATGGATGCATTATGCAAAAAAAGCTGGATAATATTTGAATCTTCATCGTTTAAAGGCCTTGAACTTGTAATATAAATCACATCTTTTCGTCCAGCCCGAGGGCTAAAATATCCTACATAGGCATTGTCTTTAGTAATAACACATTTCTTTTGCATTGCCTCCTGAATTATCTCTAATACCTCTTGCGGTAAAGTGTCACTTGCTTTTTTACCGATATAGCCATCATATTGTCCAGTTGCCGCAATAATTTCGATCCCCTCTTTTTCACTCTCCAGCGCCATACTATGGCAATTCACATACATGGACTCACTATCCAGGTGCATCAGGGCAATGATCTGTTTGAGCACCCCCTGTATAAATACATTTAAACCCTGTAACTGAAATATTTCACCAGAGGCATCTATTACCTGTTCTAAGCCTCGACGGTTTTCATCTAAGGCTTTAAGGTCGCGGTAAGAACGCAGACTGGTAAAAACGGCACTGTATAATCGCTGTGAGGAAAGCTCTGACTTTTCTTTATAGTCGTTAATATCATAGTCACGTATGACTGAACGTTCCGGGGCTTGCCCGGGCTGCCCCGTGCGCAGGATAATCCGGATTAGACTGTTACCTAATTCATTTCGAATATAGTGCACCAGATCAAGCCCTGCATGATCGGTTTCCATCACGACATCAACCATTGCCAGGGCAATATCCTGATGATCCTGTAAAAGCTCTCTGGCCTCATTACCACTATAAGCATGTACAAATTCCAGTTTCCCTCCTTCAAAATCAAAATCATCCATTGCTAACAGGGTAACTTTATGCACCTCTTTTTCATCATCAACGATCAAAACTTTCCAGTTTTGTACCGTACTAGCTGGCTCGATACTTTTACTTTCCTCAGGCGCAAATATCAGGTCTTCATTTTTCGCTGTGTTTTCACTCATTCAGTAAACTCCTCCGTCATAAACGGAAAAACAATATGAAAAGTCGTTCCCTGAGATGCCTTGCTGGAGAATTCGATATTCCCCTTTAAGGTTCCCGTAATCAGATTATAGACAATATGAAGGCCCAGACCACTTCCCCCCGACCCACGGCGAGTTGTATAAAAAGGATCGAATATATTCTTCTTGTGCTCGTCAGGTATACCATTTCCATTATCAGATAAATCCAGATGTACAAACCCATCTTGTAGCTTTGCTCTTACCTGAATCTGACCCTGCTGGACTTCATCAAAAGCATAGATCAGGGCGTTGATAATCAGGTTGCTGAGAATCTGGTAAATAGCCCCTGGATGACTATAAATAGCCAGGTCCGGATCGCACTCATTCAATAGTTTTACCTGCGTATTTTTCCATTTGGGCCTGAGACTTAAAATAATCTCATCAACATACTCATGTAATTGAATATTACGCCACGCATCACTGGACTGATCAACAGCCACCTGCTTGAAACCTCGAATTAACTCGGAGGCACGTTGTAAATTACGTAATAAAATATCGCAGCCCCGAGCACTGCGTTTTAAAAATTTTTCCAGATCTGAGCGCTTCATCTCACCCGATTCAAATTTATTACGCAACCCATTAATATCTTCCTGAATACTACTGGCCGAGGTAACACCAACCCCCAGAGGGGTATTAACCTCATGGGAAAAACCCGCAACAAGGCCTCCCAAAGAGGCCATTTTCTCAGCCTGTACTAATTGTCCCTGGGTTTCACGCAGTATCGAAATATTATCTTGCAGCTCTTTGTTAGACGCATTTAATTCAACCGTTCTTGCCTCAACCAGTTCTGTCAGTTGTTCTCGATGCTGGTTAAGCTCTTCATCTATCTGCTTGCGAAGGGAGATATTGATAAAAGTGAGGACATAACCTTTGTTGGCTCCCTCATTCTCAATAGGATGAAGCCAGTACTCGATGGGAAATGAGCCGCCGTCAGAACTATAGAATAGCTCAGCATCCGAATGCCGGCTTCTACCCAGTTGTATATCAGTAAGTAATGGCATGGCCTGTTGTTGCCCCTGACTATCAGCGAGATTGATATTAATCAGGTTTTGAATATCTTTACCTAGTAGCTCCTGCTCATGCTCAAACCCAAGAATTTGCACGCAATTCTGATTTGCAAAACTACAATGGCCCTGTTGATCTATACCTAAAAGTGCTTCAGCAGTCGAATTCATAATCAATTGCAGATGCTCCTGATAGGTCCTTGCTTCCTGCTCAAGACGTAAATGCTCTGCAATTTTTTCCTCAAGCGCCAGGTTTGCGCTGGACAGTTCTGCCGTACGTAAATTAACCAGGCGATCGACTCGAATAATATGATAAATACCAAAAAACAGACCTGCTAAAATCATCATCAACCAGTACCAGTACTGTTTGATGACCTGCATAAGACTAACTTTAGCGGTTACTGCATAAACGCCAATTTTTAATTCCTTGAACATTTCATGCACACCCTGGTAACTCAGCGGCACGGTCCATCCTGCATTCAAACCTGCCACGGAAGCCGCATCATCAGGCCTGAGACTTAACAGGGCAACCACCACCCGTGTTGCAAAATTATCTGCAGTCTTACGGGACCGGGCAAAAGGCCATTCCGGATATAACATGGTACTGTGTAAAAATGGAAAGCCGGGGGTTTCCTGCTTATTTAGAATACGAAAATCTTGCGGGTCAATCTCACCTCTTTGTGCCATTCGTTCCAAAGTATCTGTACGTACTGTACCCGCATCATACTTGCCATCACGTACGCTTTTAACAATATTGTCCTGGGGAAACCCAGCAAATTCTAATTTGGAAAAATCCGTAAATGGATTTATATCAACGTGTTTGAATTCTCGCCAGGCCATCTGAAAACCGCCAAAGGCTTTTTTAGAAACAGCAGCAAATGATTTACCTTTAAGATCAGACAGCGTCATAATGTCATCACGATCTGCGCGTACAAATATGACTGCACCAAATGAGGTGTAAGAATTTTCCTGGCGCATATTTTTCAAAGTAGCAATACGGGTTATTCCATAAGATGCCTCTAAATTGACATAATTTCCCGTATTCGTCAGAATAAAATCTAATCGGTCAGTTTTTACTGCCTGATTCATTTGCTCTAATGACAGAGGTAAAAGATTAAATTTATAATCCTTAATCTGTTTTTCCAAATACTGCACTGTAGGTAACCACATCTGTACTGCCCTGGCTTCACCGCGATGCGCAAGTACACCAATATTTATTTCACCAGAAGCTTTAGCATAAAGCGGGGAAATTAGACCCAAATTTATAACGACCAAACAGAATACAAAATTTACTATAAAGCGATAAGCAATAATCAGATTAATCACCATACTCGCCATCCAGTAAATTTATAAACACGTGAACCACACCGGGTATAGAAGCAGACAGAAATAGAGTAAGATAAATTAAGAAAATAGTATGGAGATGCAAGCACACTTAAGGTTCTAACCATAAATGGCTTAAGCTTGGAAAATACCAGGAAGACAATTGAATTGAATTTCATAAATTAAATATAATCAGAGAGCAGAAAGTAGGTATTCCACACGTTTCTGGAATGCTTTTATCAAAGTGTAGCAGGAAAATCAATATATGCTTGCTAGATTGCAAGAAGGGAAAATTTTACTATTGCCCTGCTTTAGATATTTTCTAATTACTTGAAAAATAAGCATTAAATGCTAGTAACCCAGACCTGGCCTCACATCCTTAATTAAAGGCTAATATACAACCTGACAGCCATCCATGCCAAGTTGAGCCCCTAAGTAGGGCCAGGCAACACTTATATAGCGCCATCATATAATTCAGCTTAAATGCTTCTGCTAAATTTTATCGCCCCTTAAATAACATATTTGTGAATTAAACCTGGCAGTCGATTTTAAAAAATTGATTTAGGTTTACCAGACCTTAATAAAACAACTATCCCCGACAGAAAAAAACAGATGCTGGCAGGTAAAGGAACCGCGGAAACTGCAAATGATGTACTAAGTGTGCTAGTCAGGCGATCGCCTATATATCCGTTGGCAATAAAAATATAATTACCCGGTGATACTATTCCAAGGTTTTCTGAAACCTCAAATGGAACAAGAATCTGAGGGCTAATACCACCTGAAGTGTCACTAAAAATATCATATGTAAAAATGTTGCCAGATAAATTCAGGCTGGTTGAGCTTATGAAAAAAGACGGGTCAGCCAGATCGCCTGCGACATTAGCCAATATCTCCGAAGTCGATAATGCAGGGTCAGGAGTAATATTGATTGAATTTATAAATGCAGCATTTGCGGGTAAAGATAAACACATTAATAAGCTAAATAATAAATTTTTCATTGTTTATTTCCTTTTTAATGGTTAAGTCAGTTTAATTCGATTGCTTTGCCTGCTACTTTCTAAAATACTAAATTACTTAACGAGCCTGTAGATAAACTGCAACTTAAAACGTGATAATTGAATAAGCTGTATAATAGGCCTGCTTAAAACATCCTTGTCTACTTTATACTCTGATTAATATTAGATGCAATAACTCTGGATATTTTTTTAAAAAATTTTCCAGAATTATTATTCTCCTGGAAAGTTAAATGCTTTTTAAAATTAAAGTGTGAGTCACTTATCAAATTCAGGAATAGTATCGAATAAATTCGTCAGTGTAGATATAAAGCCTATTTCAGGGAACTTAGAGTTTCGTATTTTTTGATGCATGTAACACATGTGAGAGTTTGTCCTGGCAAAATAATAAATAACAATGGAAAGAAAATGTCCAGCAAACGATTCACCTGTAATTTAATTCTGGCTTTTATCTTTCTCCTGTCCTGGAAAACGCAAGTCTACGCACTCGATCCTGCAGTTCCCGGCTCTTATGCAGTTTCAACAGTCGAATATAAGGCGACAACACTCTTTCACGACACCAGTGCTTATATCGCGGTATCAGCGGTTCGCGCTATTGCCCATTACCCAACTGATCTTACACTGGGTTCTTACCCGTTTGTATATATGGTAAACGGCATGTTTAATATATGCATTGAGCCTGGTAATAATGAGGTCGGTCAACTGGGCTGATTGGACACTCCTGTGGTGGTAAAGGTGTCGCTGTCTATTTTGAAAAAGCTGAAAAAACACCAGGTAAAATTCTGTAATAGCCTTATTGCTGTTTGCCCCCACCAATACGACACTTGCAACTTAATAAAAATACTGAATTAAGTTATTGCAACATTAGGCACACTTCTCACGTATTGTAATGGCAAAATAGTGCCCCCCCCAAAGCATATGTTTATGTTAATGAGTGACAACCACAATTACTTCAATACACGCTGGACACCCTCTGTAGAAAATATCCAGGGCTTTGAGACTGGAACAAACAAGTCAGTAGCCAGGACATTAACCGACTAGATAAATCTGAAAAATTGATAATGAATAATCTGGGCGGGCAGGCTCTCACCAATCGCATCTATAATTATGGGATCTACGGTGATACGCTTGCCGATCAATATTGTTATCCCAGCTTCACCTACCAGTTGAACCAGTCACACAACTTTCAAAGCTTTAGCTCAAAATATATTCGTTGAATTCTTTTCACTAATTATAAACTTTTCAACCAGTCTGGGCTCTTTCAATACGTTTACTCTACTTTGTTTCTGATCAGTATGATTAATTTTTATAATTCCTAGCTGTATCCCTTTCATACTAGCCTGCAACCTGTTTGTAGCGTGTAATTTCTGCCGAATGCTTTTCACATGGTTTTTGACAGTATTCTCACTTATCTCCAGATTTGCAGCAATTTGCTTATCCATCAAGCCATCAGCTACTAATTGTAATATTTCACTTTCACGCCTGGTTATCTTTTCATCATAAATTACTTTAGTCTCTTCAGCCCCTGAGGGCTTATCTTTATCACTCCCTTTGCTCCTGATTGAGTCCACAAGCAATCCCTGGGGAAACACTGGTTCACCGTTTTCGATCCTAAATAGTTCTTCACAAAACTCTTCCAGTTCTATGTTTTTACATAAACAGGCTTTAACGCCTAAACGAATTGACATATAAATATCTGCAGGCTCGAAACTATCTGATATTAATACCACCGAGCAATTTGTAGCCAATTTTAATATTTTTTCCAGTTCTGTTTTATCAATGTGTGATGTAATATCAAGATCCACCAATACGGTAAAACACTCGCCTGATAACAGCTTAAGCTTCTTAAGTGCCTCCTCAATAGCTTCAGCCTGGCCAATGACAGTTATGTCATTCATTTCTTCGAGACAGGAAACGATACATCGGCGAAACAGCACATGCTTATCAATTATAAAAATTTGCATAATACGTTAACCTCATATTCAGTTGAAAATAACGCACACACTGAATGAAAACACTATTGGGGGAGAGATAAAAAATAAAATTAGCGAATTATATTTTGCAGTAAACTTTCATATCTAACCTCACAAATTTATTAGTGAAGGCTGACTTATGTCTGCCTGGATTAAAACAATACATGAAATTGCGTCCAAGCTACGGCTGCACTTCTTTATACTTTATGCCTTGTTCATAAACATACTTATATCCATCGAAGTTAGCATTAATTTTGCACCAGTTTTTCTAAGTGTAAATAGGTGTACCCCCTACTATTTCTAAAAATTTATAAGTGTTTACCCTAGTAAAAATAAATAAAATGATTAGCCTTATACCTATTCACCTTTACGAAATTAGGTAATTTCCCTATTGCATTATATTTAGTTTAGTGAATTAAATTCAGCATCTTTATGCTGCTGTAGTGACTCTTCCTTTGATCCTAGCAGAATAACTCATGTCAAAGCAAATTGCCGACTTACCAACATACTGCTCGTGCAGTATCTGAATTGTCAGAACAAGCATTAACACCCATTCTAGTCGCATTAGCTGATAGTAATCATTAACATTTTGTGGCGGCGTGTTTATTTTCAGTATCTTTTCATACAAGCAGATGATTTTTTCTGGTTTAAATATTCTACTTTGCTTTAAACCCGCAACACACAGGTAAGGCTCAACCAGCTCTCTACGCTCTGCAGTGAAAAACCATTCCCTGATTGGTGTATAAAAACCACGTTTTTTGAATTTGTTATCTAGCTTTGGCAAACGTCGTGACATAGTTTTTTTCAGTATATACTTTTCTTCCATACCTTTAATTTTTAAATCTGCTGGCATTCTAGCTAACAGCTCGACTAATCGGTGATCCATAAAAGGTACTCTCGCCTCTACCCCATGCGCCATACTTAATCGGTCGCTTTTCCATAGAATCCAACCTGGCAATCGCGTTTTCATTTCAAGATATAATGATTGATGCACTGGATGGCGGGATTCAACCTTATTACCTATTTTATGAACAAGCTCATCTATCTGTCTTTCTTCAGAAGCCTCTCTTTCTACATCATCCAAAAAAATTCCATCTGTCAATCCATCTGTTATAGACCAAAAATCATACCAGGCTGGATAAAATCCAAATTTTTGTATAGTTTTTTTCTGGTTTTTTCGGTTATGTAGTTGCAACAGCATTTCCATATGATCTTTAGCAAAGTACTTTGTGTACTTGTGCATATACTTATAACGCCTCGTTAGTGTTCCCCATAGACTATTAGAGCCGCATCGCATACTGTCCTGCCTATAACAGTCATAGCCCGCAAGTACCTCATCGGCTCCATCACCAGTATATACCGCTTTATAATTATTTTTATTAACCAGGCCAGACAATAAAAAGTGAGGAATATCCACAGCCAACCTCTGCGGTTGTTCAAGATGATATATGCAGTCGCGCAACAGGCCAATATAATCTGTATTACACTGATCCTGCATAATTAATTCTTCGTTATCTACATGCAAAAATCGGGATATAGACTTATACTCTACAGACTCATCAAGGTGTTTATTTTCAAATCCAATCGAAAATGTTTTTAAATTATCATTATATTTTTCACTCAACAAACTTACAATTGAAGCAGAGTCGATGCCTCCTGACAAGTATGCGCCTATATCGACTTCTCCTATCATGTGGCTTTCTACCGATACCCCCAGAACCGATTCAAACTCACTTCCCCAGTGAGCTTCACTATGACTTTCAATTTCACTTTCTTTTGGAAAATCAATATCCCAATAACATATATCAGTTAACTGAATTTTCGCACTCAATGCAATATAATGACCTGGCTCAAGCTCCTTGATTGATTCAAATAAAGTATTTGGAGATATTGAAAACTGATATCGAAAGTAATTTTTTATTGAGGCCATACTGAACTTTGGCTCAACTAATCCGGATGAAAATATAGCTTTTATTTCAGACGCAACAACCAGCATATGATTATCATAATAATAAAAGAGTGGTTTAATACCCAACCTGTCTCTTGCTATAAACACTTCTTCGTTTAGTTTGTCATGAATCACAAAACTAAACATGCCCTGAATATATTTTAAGCAGTCTTTTCCATATACCTGATAAAGCAATAAAATTACTTCTGTATCTGATTCAGTGACCGACTTAATCCCTTGCTTTAATAAATTTTTCCTGAGTTCTTTATAATTATATATCTCACCATTAAAGACAATACAAAACCGATTGTCCTGGCTCAACATAGGTTGCTGACCTTTTTTGTGATCGACAATAGACAATCTAGTATGCCCTAATCCGATGCCTTTTCTCACAATTACATTTTGAGCATCAGGCCCTCTATGTGCAATGCTCTTATTCATCCTGTCAATAATTTCACTTGGGGGGGATATTCCATCAGGATAAAAAACAATTGATAAACCGCACATATTATTCTCTTTCTATTTTTAATTTGCCGGTTATAAGAACGACACCTTAAATATCGATAAATTCAATATTCAGGTGTCGTTTATTTTTAAGCGTTAGAATCGCGAAAAAA
>Ga0316207_10003597_pt1 | contig 14226 bp, 14 predicted proteins | sample 6weekpyrite_MG_FD_204943 | JGI IMG/M metagenome (GOLD analysis project Ga0316207, IMG submission 204943) | Microbial mat bacterial communities from mineral coupon in-situ incubated in ocean water Damariscotta River, Maine, United States -... | ecosystem: Environmental > Aquatic > Marine >... | reverse complement strand
GATGGCAGCCCTTTTTAACAACAATGACGTCTACGGTAATGATTGATTGGAATAATATATCGACCGTGCTGCTCGATATGGACGGCACTTTACTCGACCTGCATTTTGATAATTATTTTTGGCAGCAACATGTTCCATTACGTTATGCTGAAAAAAATCAATTACATATCGATGATGCACATGATATTTTAATTCCCAAATTTAGATCGGCTGAAGGCACCATGAATTGGTATTGTGTTGATTACTGGTCAGATCAGCTTGACCTGGATATCGCCCAGCTCAAAGCAGAAATCGATCATCTCATCGCAGTACACCCTCATGTCATTGAATTTTTAGAAGCAACAAAAGCCGCTGGCAAACATGTTACGCTAGTCACCAACGCTCACCAAAAAAGTTTAATGCTAAAAATGGATCGCACGGCTTTAACTCACCACTTTGATGATATTATTTGTTCTCATGATTTTGGTTTACCAAAAGAAGAGCCGGCATTTTGGGGCAAGTTAAAACAAACTTTAGACTACGATAAAAATACAACATTATTAGTTGATGATACTTTATCTGTTTTACGCTCGGCCAGGCACTACGGCATTCAACACTTACTTGCCGTGTTAAACCCGGACAGTCAAGCACCGCAACGTAATACTGAAGAGTTTCAGGCAATACGGGATTTCAGAGATATTACACCCTAAATAAGATTTGAGATTAAACGCGGAGACGCAGAGTACGTAAAGCCGGAGAAGTAAAATAGCCCCATTATTCTGAAAATGATATTTAAATTTATTACTTTGTTATTTGAAGTTAAATTACAAACATTAACTTTCTTTGCGCCCTTTGCGTTAGTACTCCACACCCTAATCAGCCTCAAACCGCTTATCCCATTTTTTAAAACGCTTACGGCAATAATCATCAAGTTCCTGATAGGTTTTAAAATAATATTCAAAATGAATTTCTGCCGGTTCATCAAATTCACAAAAGTCATTTGAGTAATCACGGCAAATTTGTGGACGCGTTTCATAAATGCCGCACCCCCCATTGTCCTGTAAAAACTGACATTTATTCATCGCAATTAAAAACCAGCCATCTTCGTCCTTGTAGGCTTGCATGTTTTGATGTGCGAGCTGCCACATTAAATGATCGAAATCTGACATGGAACGCGGCGTTTCCATTTCCTGAGTAACGTAAATACAACACTTTGTTCCTTGACAAAATGAACATTTATTTTCTTCGGTTATTGCAATACCTGAAATTGTTGTTCCTATCGCCATGCCGTAATACCCATCACATTAATCGTAAAAAAGAAGCTAGTATACCCGCATGCTCAAAACAGAACAGCTCAGAAAACAAGATAAAAAACAAGTAATTAGGGTGACTAAAAAACACCCAAAAAGGGCTTAGTTATAATAAATGTGTTATTATTTAACCACTTTTAAAGTAACTATTGGTAAACATGCCCCCCTCTGTAAATGCCAACTGTGCACATTACTGCTGCACCGAAAAAAATATATATTAAAATCACTGATAATTAAAAATATTAGATAAATGACCAAAGCGAACGACAATTCAAATTTTGCTCTGCGCAAGCAGCTAAAAGCACTTGTCACGCAGGCGCAAACTAATGAGCAAAAAATGCAAAAATTGCAACAACAAGAGTTGCAACTCATTAGCGCTGAAAGTCTGCCGCAGCTTATTGACGTGATATTGCAACAGTACCGCGATGAATATGAGCTTGACCATGTAACTTTGTTACTCATCGATCCGAGTTATGAAATAAGGCACATTATTGAATTTATGAGTCCTGGCCTGATGAAAATGCCGACGTTGATATTCAACAATACACACACACTGCTTGAAAATATTCTCCATATACAATCAAATAAACCGTCCGGCAGTATTCAAAAAACATTATTTCCAAATATTAAGGAAGAGCCCTATTTAGGCGAATGCAATATTGCCTGCAAAAACCTGCTCTTTTCCTCAATGCAAGAGACGCCCCAAAGCGTTGCGGTTGCCCCCCTGATACGAAATCACAAACTCATTGGTTCGCTTAATTTAGCCAGTAAAGATCCCGCCCGTTTCGTATCCGGTACGGGAACCGACATAATAAAACGTTTATCACTGATTCTTGCCGTTTGTATTGAAAATGCCATTAATAATGAAAAACTTAAATTACTCGGTTTAACCGATGCCCTCACCGGTATTCACAATCGTCGTTATTTCATGCAACGGCTTGAAGAGGAAGTTGTTCTTGGCTTACGAAAGAACCTGCCTGTTAGCTGCCTGTTTATTGATATTGATCATTTTAAATCTTTTAATGATGTCTATGGCCATACCGTGGGTGATGAAGTCTTACGCTATGTTGCTGATATTATAAAAAAACAAATGCGTTTAAGTGACGTTTTAGCGCGTTATGGTGGGGAAGAATTTGCAGTGATACTGGCCAATACGGACTCACAACTCGCACAAGAAATCGCTGAACGTATACGCCTCTCCATTTTTGAAGCCGTTTTAAAAGTGAAAGGTGTCCCCGACGACTTACACATTACGGTTTCTATCGGTTGCACCACCATGTTTAACACAGAAGTGAGTAATGTCTCCATCCTCGGTGAAGCATTATTAAATGCTGCAGATAAAGCCCTTTATAAATCTAAAGATGCCGGAAGAAACTGTATAAACGTGTCAGATTTTAATGAGATAGCAACGGCTCAAGCAATGCATTAAAGCCGCGAGGTGGTACATATTGTAAAACCTCTTTTCCTTCTTTTTTATAAATAAGATCCAATCCCTTTTCCGGGTACAAATAATGCCAGCCTTCTTCTGTTGTTTTTAGTTTTATTTTCTGCGCTGGTTTTCCAAAACGCTTTAAAATCATTTCCTCATCCAGCTGCACCGTTGGTATATAGATTAAATTTTTAACCCTCAATTGCTTTGCTTTTATCGATGCGGGCTTATCTAGTTTATATTTAATTTCATTGTTCTCAATACGCTCTGACTTATGACTTTGTTTTTTTATTTTTTCCAGCTCTTCCGGTAACGCATCCAGGCTAAAAATAAAACTGCCGATCAAACCACCTAACGATATATTTTTATAATAAGCCTCTAATGTTAATTTTTCTTTTGATTCATAAAGTGCAATAACAGGCCTGGCTTTAAAGATAGCATCAACTTCGTTTAACAATGTTTCACCTAAAACGACACCAAAAATCCTGGATACTCCCCCGCCAAGTTGTTCAACTTGCCAGGGATACACACCAACAACAGGTTGGTCACTCCCAGGTGTTTGTCGTAATAAATAAAATAAAGCCAAAATAATAACGGCTGATAAAATTAATATTTGTTTCATTTGTTTACCTGCAACCAAAATGTAACGGGGCCATCATTCAATAAAGATACTTTCATGTCAGCACCGAATTTACCCGTCTCGATATTGCTATATTTTATTTTAGCCTGCTTAACAAACTGATTAAACAAACGCTCACCTTGTTCGGGTATAGCGGCTGAGGAAAAGCTCGGCCGACATCCTTTTTGCGTATCTGCAGCAAGCGTAAACTGTGGCACCAGCAGTACCCCACCTTTAATATCTTGTACGCTTAAATTCATTTTATCTTCCGCATCGGCAAAAATACGATAAGACAATACTTTATCAACTAAACGGGTAATATATTCATCCGTATCATTTTTTTCCACACCGATAAAAACCAATAGCCCCTGGTTTATTTCACCCAGAATTTCATTGTCAACAACAACTTTAGCTTCTGTAACTCGTTGCAGTAGTGCAATCATTTTAAATTATTCGCTATATCATCAGTTGCGCTCACTAAAGCATCAACCGTTCCCGGCTCTGTTGCCGAATGTCCGGCATCGGTAATAATTTTTAACGTCGCGCCTGGCCACGCCTGATGTAATTCCCAGGCACTTTCCATTGGACAAATTAAATCATAACGTCCCTGCACGATGACACCGGGAATATTTTTTAATTTATCCGCATTATTTAATATCTGGTTATCTTCTAAAAAAGAGTTGTGCATAAAATAATGGCACTCTATTCTAGCCAGACTTAAAGCCGTGTGCACACTGCCAAAGTGTTCAATCACATTTTTATTTGCTCTTAAGGTTGCGGTACGTCCTTCCCAGATTGACCAGGATTTCGCTGCCTGCATTTTTGCAATTTCATCATGCCCTGTTAATTTATCATAATAAGATTTTAATAATTGATCCCGGTTATCTTCTTCTATTGGCGCAATAAAATCTTGCCAATAATCAGGAAACAAACGGCTTGCACCTTCCTGATAAAACCAGTCAATTTCTTTTTGCCGTGTTAAAAATATACCCCGCACGATTAATGCCATGACACGATCACTATGCGTTTCAGCATAAAGCAACGACAAAGTAGAGCCCCAGGAACCGCCAAATAAAACCCATCGGTTAATATTCAGTTTTTCTCTGATCACCTCGATGTCAGCAACTAAATCTTGCGTTGTATTTCCAGCAAGTTCCGCATGAGGGGTAGAGCGGCCAGCGCCACGCTGGTCGAATAATATAATCCGGTAAAGGTTAGGATCAAAAAAACAGCGATGATAACTCTCACAACCCGCACCGGGGCCACCGTGAACAAACAACACAGGAATGCCATCCGGATTACCACTTTCTTCAACATATAAAACATGCGGCGCAGCAACACTTATCTGCTGTGTTTTATAGGGCCTGATGTCAGGATATAATTTTTTCACTTTTTAATCTTTGAGTTTTTCTGTTTTAAAACCAACTGCAACAGCGAGCCCCATAAAAAACAATGAAGTTAAAATTATAATAGGCCCGATACCTGTATCCACAACCTTACCGGCCCAGCCCATGCCAAAAACACGCTCCAATAACATCATCCCTGAATGCAGGAGCGTACCAAGAATAAAGCCCCAACTTAATAACTGCTTTTGCCAGGCCGCAATTGATATAAAACAAAGTACAAAGCCAGCAACAATATTTAATAAAGATTCAAGGTTACCATGAGCATGTGGACCACCTTTTATATAGTCGATACCAAACTCAATATTACTCAGCTTACTCATACTTAGAATACCATCCGTATTTGCCATCGCAATTTGTTTTGCACTTAAAGGTTCAAGTTCTTCTTCAAAACCATCTGTTTTGAGCTGAGACAAGCGTCCAACTGCAGTTTGTTTGTCCCCCGTTGCCGCACCATATTCTTCATACATATTCACCATCATCGCGCCTAAAGAAGCGGTGAAAGCTAAAAATATAAAACCAAATACAATATTCTTTTTTCCTATCATAACTCCTCCGTAATAACCCCTTAAATATAATTCACGAACAGTACATAATAAACGTTACCGCAGACACTAACACCATTTAAACTGCCGTACATAAATCAAAATGCGGACACTTAATATTAAACACCCCACGAATATGCAAAGTTTCTTATGTTTAGCCGCATTTTATAGCAACGCGAATGCAATATTTTAACTATAGCATTACCTGCAATAAAGCCCAGCCATTACTTAAACATATATTTAATGTTCATTTATCTCTGGATTCATAAAAATAATCTTCGCAAAAAATGTCGGGGATAAGCAAACAAAATATTTCAAATTTTGTTAGTGAGGTAATAAAAAAGCATTTATTAAACGACCCACATTATTAATCCTGATGAAATAAAAAAGCCCCGTTAAGAGTAATCTTAACGGGGCTTTTCAATAAAGAATGTAAGAGCTTATTCTTTAGGTGCGCGGCCTGCACGTTTACGTTCATTTTCCGTTAACAGCTTTTTACGAATACGAATGTAGTGCGGAGTTACTTCAACCAGTTCATCATCATCAATGAATTCCAGCGCTTGCTCTAAAGTTTGCTTAATCGGTGGTACCAATGAAATGGCTTCATCTGTTCCCGATGCACGTACGTTAGTTAACTGCTTGCCTTTTAATACATTCACAACCAAATCATTTGAGCGGGAATGTATACCAACAACCATGCCTTCATAAACTTCATCACCATGGTCAAGGAACATACGACCCCGGTCTTGCAGGTTAAATAAGGAGAAACCAACAGCATTACCTTTACCGTTAGAAACCAACACACCATTCATGCGCTGACCATAGTCACCTTCTTTAGCCGGACCATAGTGGTCAAATACACTGTAGATTAAGCCTGTACCCTGGGTTGCTGTCATGAATTCTGTTCTGAAACCAATTAAACCACGCGCAGGAATCATAAAGTCTAAACGTACCCGACCGTGTCCGTCTGGCACCATGTCTTTTAAGTCCGCACCACGCTCACCCAGTTTTTCCATAACGCTACCCTGATGCTGTTCTTCCACATCCACGGTCAGCATTTCAAAAGGTTCTTCTTTAACACCGTTGACTTCACGCACAATAACTTCCGGACGAGAAACACCCAGCTCAAAGCCTTCGCGACGCATGTTTTCAATAAGAATAGAAAGATGTAATTCACCACGACCAGATACGCGGAATTTATCCGGTGAGTCACCCGGCTCTACACGCAATGCCACATTATGAATCAATTCACGATCTAAACGATCCTGAATATTACGTGTTGTTACATACTTACCATCCTGGCCTGCAAGCGGTGAGTTATTCACCTGGAACGTCATGCTAAGTGTTGGCTCATCAACCGATAACGGTGGTAAGGCCTCAACGTTTGCAGGATCACAAATCGTATCTGAAATGCGTAAACCATCAATTCCGGTGAAAGCAATAATGTCACCCGCTTCAGCCGTTTCGGTTTCAACACGCTCTAAACCAAGGAAACCATAAATGATTTGAACACGTGCATTACGTGTTTTACCGTCAACATCAATCAACGTCACAGGATCATTCTTTTTCAATTTACCTTGTGCGATACGCGCGATACCGATAACACCAACGAAACTGTTGTAATCAAGAGAAGAGACCTGCAGCTGTAAAGGTTTATCAACATCAACCGGCGGTACTGGAACGTGCTCAACAATCGCTTCGAATAAAGGCGTCATATCACCATCACGCACTTCGGGTTCTAAGCCCGCAAAACCGTTTAAGCCTGAAGCATACACAACCGGGAAATCGAGCTGCTCATCAGTCGCACCTAAGCGATCAAAAAGTTCAAATGTTTGGTCTAATGCCCATTCTGGACGCGCGCCCGGACGATCAATTTTATTGACAACAACAATGGGACGTAAACCGCGTTTTAGAGCTTTTTCCGTCACAAAACGCGTTTGCGGCATAGGGCCTTCAACTGCATCGACAAGCAGTACAACAGAATCAACCATAGAGAGAACACGCTCTACTTCACCACCAAAATCGGCATGCCCCGGTGTGTCTACGATATTAATTCGGTAGTCGTTCCATTTAACCGCCGTATTCTTAGAGAGAATCGTGATGCCACGCTCTTTTTCCAGGTCATTGGAGTCCATCATGCGCGTTTCAGCCTCGCCACGCGTTTCTAGCGTGCCTGACTGGAGTAAAAGTTGGTCGACAAGGGTAGTTTTACCATGATCAACGTGGGCAATAATGGCGACGTTTCGTAGATTATCAATCACTGAGGGATTACTCCGGAATGCAAAAAGTGCGCATTATATAGCCGAATAGATTATTTACCCAGCAAATTCTACTAAAATTAGCGATTTTAATGAATTTTTAACCATTCAGCTAAATTACTGATTAAAAACGTACTCCGCTTCAAGTTCTCCATCAGAACAATTGTCGCTGGCCGCACCCCCTGTCTCCAAAAATGCGCTAATTCGGGCTCGACATATACGTGCAACTTCCCGGCGATTATTTTTTTCGGTTTGAATTTCATCAAGAAAATCAAGATGCAAGCTCACTCCCCCCTTTAATAATAGTCGCCATAAATGCATCAGAAAATGATCATCATCGATATAAGGAGAAATAATGCGATCCTGCTGTCCTTCCCGATAATAGCGGATTGCAACCGGCTGCACCCGGCAGTTTGCAATGCTCGCTGTTTCAAACAGACCACTGTGAAACGTCTTAACCGTCTCTCCTGTGGTGGTGGTGCCTTCCGGGAAAAAAATGGTCTTGCGTCCCAGCTCTAAAATATCAACAAGGCTCGTCAATGTGTCATGCATTGAAAACAAACTACCTCGCCGGATAAAAACGGTACCTGAAAACCGTGCTAACATACCAACGATGGGCCAGCTTTTTAAATCGGATTTAGAAACAAAGGTAACCGGGCTTGAGGCGGCGAGCCCCACTATATCCAGCCATGAAATATGATTTGCAACCATCATGACTGCCCCCGAAGAAACCACTCCCCGGGTTTGAATATCAAGCCCAAGAACCCGGCAACCCTGACGCATCCATTTCTGGGTGGCTTGTGCTCCTTGCTCAGTATAAAACCATTGCTTTCCCCAACGAAAGCGGTAAACAAATAAAAGACTTATTCCAAAAATAAAATGAAACAACAACCATAACAAACGTAATACAGCACCTAATACATCAAACGCATAAAATAATATTTTCATTTTTCACCTATGCTTGCTGAAAAAAATGGCGAAGGTAATGCTGACTCATTTTTTCACAAGGCAATAAAACAAAAACATCTGCAACATTAAATTCAGCATCCCAATGTGGTTCACCACATATCATTGCACCTTGTCTCAAGTAGCCTTTAAGCAAGGTAGGTAGTGCAATACTGTCATCAGCCAGATCTCGATTTATTCTCAACGGTATAAGAGGATTAACCCTGAGATCATTTGCTGAAAAATATTTTTTTCTTAAAATATGCATAATAGAACTGATATATTTATCGCCATGAGACAAAGAAATACTGGCGCAGCCGATTAAGTAATCTACTTTTTTCCTCACAACAAAATCTGCGATACCTTGCCAGAGAATAGCAAGCACCGCTCCTTTGCGGCTATCAGGATCAATACAAGTACGCCCAACCTCTAAAAACCGCCCTGGTTGATTTAATATTAATTCAAGATTGAACTCTGTTTCTGAATAAAAATATCCCGATGTTTTTGCATCTTCACTCACTAATAAACGCGTTGTCGCTATTACCCTGTCTGACTCATTATCAAAAACCATCAAATGCTTACAAAATTCATCAAAACGATCCTGATCCAGCCCGTCACTATTTGAAGACAAGCTGGCGCCCATTTCCTGGGCAAAAACACGATAGCGCAGACGTAAACACTGCTCTACTTCTTTAGCGCTTTCTGCCAGTCTCACACTAAAACGCTTATGCTTAGTAACATTTTTATTCGTATTTAGCGTAATATTTGCTGAATTCATCGACATATTCCCACCCTTTTTTTAAGTTTGTAGTGAGAACTTAATAAATAAAAATGACGTTCTAATGACGCTCACTTTATGTTTTTATTACACAAATAAATAATACGTTTAAATAAAAGTATTAAGGTTTATTTGCATACTGCCGCTATAAACCAACGAGCACTCAATTTAAAAGAACAATTATGACAACAGACGATAAAGAAAGCTGGTCGCAAGTACGGGAAACAATTCTCATGATTAATGTGGCTGTTGCCCGTATTGAGCACGCCATGATTGAAGGCGATGTTTCATTTACATCGCTAACGGGATCATTTGTGGAAACCGTTAATGCTGCAACAACAATTACTGCCACAGCCAACCAGCTTGAAGAATCTGCGCTAAAAGATACGATAAAGGAAAACTGCCAGGACATTACGCTGCGCGTAACAGACTCTATTGTCTCATTTCAGTTCTATGATAAGTTAAGCCAAAGAATGGCCTTAGTATCAAAAACACTTTCCTGTTTAACAGAGATACTAAAGGATAAAGATAAAACAGATGATATTGAAGAATGGAAAAATCTACAAAACTTGATACGTTCTAAATACACGCTGGATGCCGATCAGGATATGTTTGACGCCGTCATCAGCGGCACTCCCATTCAAGAGGCATTAAACATTGCCGTCAATAAAACAACAGAAGATGATGTTGAGTTTTTCTGAAGCAATTAAAAACCCTTATTCCACCACGTGTGTCAGATGCTCCAGGCGATATCCCTGATGATAAATCGAGCTCAAACGCCAGCCTTTCTCCGGAATAATATCGAGTTTTTTACGAATACGGCTCATGTGAGTATCAACTGTCCGCGTATTCAGCCCTAAATCATAGCCCCAAACCGCGGATAAAATATGATCCCGTGAGAGCAAACGACCAATGTTTTTAAAGAGAAAATGGACCAGCTTAAATTCTTTTTCGGTAAGCTTAATTTTCTCACCTTCAATCATCACTTCGCGCGAAGTTAAATCAATATAGTAGGGCTCTAAGGAAATAATAACGTCATCTATGTGAGGGTTGGCTCGACGAGCTACAGCGTTAATCCTGGCCACCATTTCTTTGTGTCTTACCGGCTTGGTAATGTAATCATCAGCACCTAGAGTAAGAATTTTTGCAACATCGTCTTCGGTGGCTTTTTGTGTAACAAAAATAACCGGAACATCAATATCTTCATTACTTTTGATCCAGCTTAGCGTTTGCTCTCCATCAAACTCTGGCATAATCCAATCAAGTAAAACAATATCAAAATTTTTGTTTTTGACAGCTTTAATAAAACCCTGACCACTCGAGTAATGAGTACATTTATGGCCTTCCTCTTCCAGCCATAACATCATTAACGCAGCAATATCAGGATCGTCATCCACGATGGCGATATGCATATTCTTATTTAATCCCTGTAACGAATGAATTTGAACGAGACACCCAAACAAACTCAAGCAAATAAAATAATATTTTTATATTTATACCCTAACTCATTTATTATTATCATAAAACCTAATCTTATTTCCAATAAGCTTCGGCTGATATAATGAGCACCTTCACGTTATTAATAATTCAACTATATTTTGAATCGCGTATACTGTACAGACCAAATGACGAAATAATCACTAAAAAACCATAATGCACACTTTTAGTACGACATCCATATTACTTCTGCTTTCCTTCGCTCTCAGCGGCTGCTCCAGTATCATTTCCTCCGCAACTGGAAAAATGGCAACAAATTTGTCAAAAGCCATCATCAACAATGACGATCCTGCAACAGTGAAAGCAGGTGCCCCCGCATACTTACTTCTGTTAGACAGCTTTATCGAAGGTGAGCCAGAAGATGGAAATATTCTCATTGCTGCCGCTAATCTTAATAGCGTATATGCCGGTGTCTTTGTTGAAGATGAAGCGCGCGCGAAACACCTCACTCAAAAATCTTTAAACTTTTCATTGCAAGCCAGCTGCCTCAAATTCCCAGGTACTTGCCAGTTGGAAAAAATGAAATTTGCTGAATTTAATCACGCTATTCAACAGTTTGAAATTCAGGATATCGAGTTACTGTTCACATTAGGTGCAAGTTGGGCAGCCTGGATAGAAAGTCGCAGCGGAGACTGGAATGCAGCAGCAGCCCTTTCACGCGTAACCACAATTATGCAGCGCGTTGTTATGCTCAATGAAAAATATAAATTTGGCCAGGCGCATCTTTATCTTGGTGTTCTTAATACTTTGCTTCCACCGGCATTAGGAGGCAAACCTGAAGTTGGCCAACAGCATTTTGAAAAAGCCATCTTGATCTCTAAAGGGCAAAATTTGATGGCAAAAGTGCTATATGCTGAAAAATATGCGCGCCTCGTTTTTAATCAGGAGCTACATGACAAACTTTTAAACCAGGTCATTAAAACAGACCCACATATCGAAAATTTTACCTTAAGCAATGTGTTGGCCCAAAATAAGGCTAAAATATTGTTAACAAGTGGTAAAGATTTCTTCTGACTCATTACACACAACACCATCCATTGCTATAATTCAGGCCATGGAGAAAGACACAATGCAACGATACATATACCCAATAATCTTAAGCCTGCTATTACTAAGCAACCCTGTTTATGCCACCGTAATTAAAATCGCAACACTATCACCCGATGGCACCAGCTGGATGAAAACCATGCGTGGAGCTGCAAAAGAAATTGCCCGGCTCACCGATAACAGGGTGAAGATTAAATATTATCCAGGTGGTGTTATGGGAGATGAAAATGCCATCTTACGCAAAATGCGCATTAATCAGCTCCAGGGAGCGGCTGTAACCAGCGGCGCATTAACACGTTATTTTAAAGACGCCGACATATATGGTATGCCCTTTCTTTTCAGCTCTCAGAAAGAAGTGGGCTATGTTCGTGAACATATGGATAAACTTATTATTGATGGACTGGCAAAAAAGGGACTTATCTCATATGGCTTAGCGGAGTCGGGTTTTGCTTATATTTTATCTAACGCGGCAATTAAAAGTGTTTCTGATCTGCGCAAACAAAAAGTTTGGATACCCGATACCACATCGGCTCGTGATGCTGCTAAAGCTTTTTCATTAAAATCAATCCCTCTGCCGATTAGCGACGTACTTGCCGGCTTACAAACACATTTAGTAGATACGATTGCCGCTCCCCCGATAGCATCCATTGCGCTGCAATGGCACAGCCAGGTTAAGTACCTGACCAATATGCCATTACTATATGGCTGGGGCACCCTGGTCATTAGTAAAAAAACATTAAAAAAACTCAGCAAGAAAGATCAAACAACCATGCACAATGTTATGTCACGCACATTTAAAGGCATTGATTTACAAAACAAAAAAGATAATATTGCTGCATTAGCTGCACTTAAAAATCAAGGCATAAACTTTATAAAACCTGATCAGGAACAGCATAAAGAGTGGAAATCATTAGCTCTGCTTGCTAACAAGCAATTAGTCAAAAACGGAATTAATAGCAAAAAAATGTTTGCCCTCATCACCAAACTTATTAACGACTATAAAATGAAATAAAACGTCTCATTATATAAAGTGCAAAAATTTTTAATCCGCAGTTACAATTTTTTACTCGCATCTGAAACCTTTCTTTTGCTGTTTTTTTTGTTCGCAACAATTTTTCTTGCCTCTTCACAAATAATTTTACGCATTTTTTTTAATGACGGAATTTATTGGGCAGACTCTGCATTGCGCGTCATGGTGTTATGGATTGGAATGATTGGTGCTATGTTTGCCAGCCGCAGTAACAGACATATTCGTATTGATATTTTATCCCGCTACCTGCCTGAAAAAATCAAAAATAATATATGGCGCTTAACCGATTTTATCAGTGCTGCCGTTTGCATTTTAGTTGCATACTACAGCATTCGATTTATTCAATATGAATATGAAGATGGCCAAATCGCATTTGCAAATGTACCTGTCTGGTTATGTGAAGCGATCATTCCTTTTGCCTTCATCATAATGGGCTTACGATACTTTTTTTACTCAACCTTATTGTTAGAAAAACAAAACCTGAAGCGTAAAACAGACGGACCCGATACATCGAGCGACTCATTATGACTTTTGGCATTATCATTTTTGCCATTTTGTTACTTGCCTTATTTGGCATGCCTTTATTTGTCGTCATTTTATCGCTTGCTGTTAGTGGTTTTTATTTTTCTGATATCGATTTATCTGTTATTGCTATAGAAATTTATCGATTAACAAATACCCCTTTATTGCTTGCACTTCCTTTGTTTACCTTTGCCGGATATCTTTTAAGCCACAGCAATACCTCTCAACGCATGGTTGCATTATCACGTGTCTTTTTTGGCTGGCTACCGGGTGAGCTGGTTATTGTTAGCCTGTTTACCTGCGCTTTATTTACCGCATTTACCGGGGCAACGGGTATCACCATTGTCGCACTTGGCGCTTTACTTTATCCGGCGTTAACCAATCAGGGCTATAACAAAAAATTTAGTCTCGGCTTAGTTACAACATCAGGAAGCCTTGGTCTATTACTGCCCCCCTCATTGCCATTGATTCTTTATGGCGTCATTGTGCAACAAATGGATCTTAAACAATCGGTAACAATTTACGAACTATTTATTGCCGGCATACTGCCCAGTTTATTAATGATTTCTTTCATTGTTATGTGGAGCGCATGGAGCAATAGAAATACTCCGCCCCAGATAATGCCCTTTAACAAAAAAGAAGCATTCAATGCTTTAAAAGAAGCCATATGGGAAATACCCTTACCCTTTATTCTGATCGGGGGGATTTATGGTGGATTTTTTGCTATTTCGGAAGCCGCCGCAATTACTGCTTTATATGTTCTCATTGTTGAAATTTTTATCTATAAAGAAATCAGTTTTTCGCAACTACCCAAAATAGCAAAAGAATCTATGCTAACCGTTGGCGGCATACTTTTAATTTTAG
>Ga0316207_10003596_pt1 | contig 14227 bp, 10 predicted proteins | sample 6weekpyrite_MG_FD_204943 | JGI IMG/M metagenome (GOLD analysis project Ga0316207, IMG submission 204943) | Microbial mat bacterial communities from mineral coupon in-situ incubated in ocean water Damariscotta River, Maine, United States -... | ecosystem: Environmental > Aquatic > Marine >... | reverse complement strand
TTACCGAAGAGACCACCACTGGTGTACATCGCCTGTATGAGATGGTTGAAAGCGGCGAGCTGCTATTCCCTGCGATGAACGTTAACGACTCTGTCACCAAGTCCAAGTTCGATAACCTCTATGGCTGTCGTGAATCGCTGGTTGATGGCATCAAACGAGCCACCGACGTCATGGTAGCAGGCAAGATCGCGATCGTAGCGGGCTACGGTGATGTCGGCAAAGGCTCCGCACAGTCTCTGAAAGGACTTGGCGCGACCGTAATGGTCACCGAGATCGATCCAATCTGCGCACTACAGGCAGCAATGGAAGGATTCCGCGTGGTAACCATGGATGATGCGGCCTCTTATGGCGATATCTTTGTCACCACCACAGGCAACAAAGACATCATCACCCATGATCATATGGTTCAGATGAAAGATCAGGCAATCGTTTGTAACATCGGTCACTTCGATAACGAAATCGACATCAACGGCATGCGCCAGTACGAGTGGGAAAACATCAAACCACAGGTGGATCACATCAAACTACCAAGCGGCAACCGCATCATCATGCTGGCTGAGGGCCGCCTGGTTAACCTCGGTTGCGGTACTGGCCACCCAAGCTTCGTGATGTCTAACTCCTTCACCAATCAGGTATTGGCACAGATTGAATTTTTCGTGCGTCGTGAGCAGTACGAAATCGACGTTCACATCCTGCCGAAACATCTGGATGAAGAAGTTGCACGTCTTCATCTGGCGAAGATTGGCGTTAACCTGACCACTCTGAGCAAACAGCAGGCGGATTACATCGGTGTTCCAGTGGAAGGCCCATACAAGCCAGACCACTATCGTTATTAACCGCAGGGGAAAGGGAAAAGAGTAAAAGGGGAAAGACCAAAGAAATAGACGCTGGGTGCGCTAGCGCACCCAGCTCCGTCTCTTGTATCTTTACCCTTTACTCTTTACCCTGATTTTTAATATGACATATGAAAAATCTTTCAGCTGCGAGTTCTTCCCACCCAAGACAGACAAGGGCGCGGAGAACCTGCGCAAAACGCTATCGGAACTGGCCACCTTAAACCCGGCCTACTTTTCGGTCACCTTTGGTGCCGGCGGCAGCACGCAGGAAGGCACCTTCGATACCGTAAAAGAGATTCAGGAAAAAGGTTATGCTGCGGCACCACATCTCTCCTGCATCGGCTCGACACGCGATAGCATCCGTCAACTGCTCAACGGCTATATTGAACTCGGGGTTAAACGCATCGTCGCCCTTCGTGGTGATATGCCATCAGGCATGCGTGAATCCGGTGAGTTTCGCTACGCCAATGAGCTGGTCGACTTCATTCGTGACGAGACAGGCAATCACTTTCACATCGAAGTCGCCGCCTATCCGGAGTTCCACCCACAAGCACCCAACGCGCAAGTGGATATGGAAAACTTTGCCCGCAAGGTCAAGGCCGGTGCGAATGCCGCCATCACCCAGTACTTCTACAATGCCGATGCCTACTATCGCTTTGTCGATGACTGTGAAAAACTCGGCGTCGATACTCCGATCATTCCCGGCATCATGCCGATCACCAATTACAGCAATCTCAAACGCTTCTCAGACATGTGCGGCGCAGAGATCCCTCGTTGGATTGCCAAACGGCTCGATGGCTATGGGGACGATAAGGCTTCACTGGTCGCCTTTGGCGAAGATGTAGTGACCGAAATGTGCCACAAGCTACTCGACAATGGCGCACCCGGTTTTCACTTTTACACCATGAATCAAAGTGGGCCTACTCAAAAGTTGTGGCAGAACCTCGACATCAGCAACAGGTCGTAACACTCATTGAAACAGCGGGCGACGCAATAGCCCGCTGCTTCAATATTAATATTCTATTCTCGCTCAACTAGCCAATACGACAACCGCCCTTTGGTTGCCGCCTCTATGACACCATGCTAGTATTTTAAGTCTCACGGGACACCCCAGCTTGGCGTGCTTATCTATCAAATAATCCAGAAAATTAATGAAATTACTTGTAACTGGCGGCGCAGGTTTTATTGGTTCAGCTTTAATACGGCTGTTAATTAAAGAACACGATACGACGGTCATCAACGTCGACAAGCTCACCTACGCGGGAAACCTCGAATCCCTGAACGAGGTTGCAGACAACCCTCGTTATCACTTTATTCAGGCGGACATCTGCGATGCTGACAATATCGCATCCATCCTGCTGCAACACCAACCTGACATGGTGATGCACCTCGCAGCTGAATCCCATGTTGATCGCTCTATCGAAGGCCCGTCAGAATTCATCCAGACCAATATCATTGGCACTTATACCTTATTGCAACAGACACTGAATTACTGGCAACAGCAAGATGATGCAAGCAGAGCGCGCTTTCGTTTTCACCACATCTCAACCGACGAAGTATTTGGTTCGCTGGGCGACACCGGCTACTTTAGTGAAACAACGCCATACCAACCTAGCTCTCCATACTCGGCCAGTAAAGCATCATCAGACCATCTGGTGAATGCCTGGCACCACACCTACGGTCTGCCGATTGTAATGAGCAATTGCTCCAATAACTACGGCCCTTATCAGTTCCCAGAGAAACTGATTCCACTGATGATTCTCAAGGCGATGAAAGGCGAAGCGCTGCCCGTCTATGGCAATGGCGCAAATGTGCGCGACTGGCTCTATGTCGATGACCATGTGCGTGCACTACTTAAGATACTGTTAGAAGGCCGCGCCGGAGAAAGCTATAACGTTGGCGGGAATAATGAAAAGACCAATCTGGAAGTGGTACAGGGCGTCTGCTCTCTGCTCGACGAGTTATTACCAGAGTCATCTCACTGCCCACACTATTCACTGGTCAACTTTGTTGAAGACCGCCCAGGCCATGACCTGCGCTATGCTATCGATGCCAGCAAAATAGCCGATGAACTAGACTGGCAACCTCAGGAAGATTTTGAATCGGGCTTACGTAAAACAGTAGAGTGGTATCTTAACAACACCGACTGGTGGCAACATGTGCTGGATGGTAGCTACCGAGGCGAACGATTAGGGCTGGAGAAATCATGAAAGGCATCATTTTAGCAGGCGGCAGTGGCACACGACTGCACCCCGTCACCCGTGTCGTCAGTAAACAGCTGCTGCCTGTTTATGACAAGCCAATGATTTACTACCCACTCAGCACATTGATGCTTGCTGGCATCACAGATATTTTAATCATCAGCACACCGCAAGATTTACCGCTCTTCGAACAACTACTGGGTGATGGCGCCGCATGGGGTATCAGCCTTAGCTATGCGGAACAACCCAAACCGGAAGGACTTGCACAGGCCTTTATCATCGGCGAGGAATTTATCGGTGACGATAAGGTCTGCTTGATCCTCGGTGACAACCTCTATTACGGCCACAAACTATCCCGACTACTTCAACGCGCAGCACAGACAGAAGAAGGGGCAACCGTCTTTGGCTACACAGTCAGAGACCCTCAGCGATATGGCGTCGTCTCGTTTGACGAGCAAGGCAACGTCAATGACATTTTAGAGAAACCAGCAAACCCACTATCCAATGTCGCTGTCACAGGGCTTTATTTCTACGACAATCAGGTCGTTGATATCGCCAAACAACTCAAGCCCTCACCACGTGGCGAACTCGAGATCACCGATGTCAATCGCGTCTACCTGGATCGTAAACAATTAAAAATTGAAATCATGGGTCGCGGCATGGCGTGGCTCGATACCGGCACCCATGAATCATTGTTACAGGCCAGTCACTTCATACAAATGATCGAAGAACGCCAGACCGTGAAGATTGCGTGCCCCGAAGAGATCGCATGGCGCATGAGCTACATCACTAGCGAACAACTAGAGCAGCTCGCCCACCCACTAAGCAATAGCCAATACGGCACCTACCTACTATCACTGCTTGAGAAAAACCACTATTAATGGAAACCGTTGAGTCATCACTACCCGGCGTGCTTATTATAAAACCAAAAGTCTTTGGCGATGAGCGCGGCTATTTTGTAGAAAACTATCACCATACTCGCTATGAACAAGCAGGCATTCCCGGTCCCTTTGTACAGGACAACCTCTCACTATCAAAACAGGACACATTACGTGGGTTACACCTGCAACACCCGTTTGGTCAGGGCAAGCTGGTATCAGTACTGCAAGGCGAGGTATTTGATGTTGCCGTGGACGCCAGAGTCGGCTCCCCACATTTTGGGCAATGGGTAGGCGTCACACTCTCAGCACAAAACAAACATCAACTCTATGTTCCCGCTGGTTTTGCGCATGGCTTTTGCGTAACAAGTGACGAAGCACTCTTCACCTATAAGTGCAGCGAACTATATCACCCAGAAAGTGAAATGAGCATCTTGTGGAACGACAGTGACATTGGTATTGACTGGCCCATCGCACAACCACAGCTATCAGAAAAAGACCGACAGGCCACACCACTCAGAAAAATCGATAAAAAGCGTCTCCCACGCTACGAAGCCTGACAATGTCGAATCACAAACCTCGAATTTTACTAAGCGGTGCCAACGGGCAACTTGGCTGGGAACTCAACCACACACTTAGCCCACAATATGAGGTACACGCTTTTGAGCGCAGCAAGCTTGATCTCACTGACAGCAAGCAAATTCGTCAACGCATCAGCGAAATCAAACCCGACATCATCATCAACGCAAGCGCCTATACCGCCGTTGATTCAGCCGAACAGGAGCCTGAACTCGCCTTCGCAGTCAATGCAGAAGCACCCGCTATTTTAGCCGAAGAGGCCGCACGCATAGATGCTGCATTGATTCACTACTCCACCGACTATGTATTTGATGGCAGCGGCACTCAAGCCTGGCGCGAAGAAGACGCACCCGCACCGCTCAACGTTTACGGCGAAAGCAAACTAGCTGGCGAACAGGCCATCAAAGCCAGCGGCGTAGCGCACCTCATTTTCCGCACCTCATGGGTGTATGGCGCACACGGTCATAACTTTGTCAAAACCATTCTACGACTAGCCATCGAAAAAGATGAGATGAATATTATTGACGATCAGATTGGCGCACCAACATCCGCCTCATTTATCGCCAATGCCACCACTCAAATACTAGAGCGATTAATGGACAGCTCTAAAGAAAAGATCGCATCAAAGAGCGGCACATACCACCTGTGCTGTCGCGGCGAGACCAGCTGGCATGGTTTCGCATCAGAAATAGTCCGCCTTGCAAAACAAAACAGTTACCAGCTCGCGGTAGAAGAGATCCACCCCATTCCAACCAGCGCCTACCCAACCCCCGCAGAACGCCCCAGAAATTCACGCCTGGATTGCACTCGTCTCAAAAAAGTATTTGGCCTGGAACTGGAGAGCTGGCAAACAGCGCTTGCACACGAACTACCACTAATCAGCGCATCATTTTCAGAAACGGATATTAAACTGGATTAAAAGTTGTGGTATATTTCTACCATTAGGTTTAATAATAAAAATAGTCAGTAGCACTATTCGAACCACTTCTGGATTTATCTTGGGGTGGTTTTTTTATTTCTGTGATTTTCTTTCTTTGTTGTGTGAATTATCCTGCGGACGTTTTACTTCGTCAGATGGCTTCTGGATCCCGGCCTGCGCCGGGATGACGCATAGTAGGTTTTGCGACGATTACTATTGGCCGTCACTTCGAAGTAGAAAGGCTAGTCTGATTCCACATGCGAAATTATTAACCGAGCCGTCATCCCTGCGCGCCCGAACACAGTGACAAAGTGCCCTTGGGGTAAAGGCCGAGATCCAGAAACCCACTGCACCATCACCACCTACTAGACCACTAAACCAACCCATCATACAAATCACACCACTCAGGATTTCCCTCTTCAATCAACCTCAACTTCCACGCCCGCTTCCACTCCTTTATCGCCTTCTCTCGACTAATCGCAGTCGCCATCGTTTCATGCAGCTCATACCACACCAACTGATGTACCGCATACTTACGCGTAAAACCTTCAACCTCGTCGTTCTTATGCTGCCACACACGCTTAATCAAATCAGAGGTCACGCCAGTATAGAGTGTACCGTTGCGCTGACTCGCCAGGATATAAACACAGGGTTGCCGATTCATCATAGCCTCTGCTATTTTTGAAATCGAATAATTAAGGGGTTAGGATTACCACCGTCCTATCTACAACGTCATCCCGGCGCGCCCGTCATCCCGGCGAAGGCCGGGATCCAGAAAACCATCCGAGTAATTCACTCTCACGGCCAGCGAAAAAGTAATGGCGTAAAATCTTCGTCAGGATTGTTTTTGTAACTTGCTATCGCTCTCGAACTACTTCTTTAATCTGTTGGAGCTTGTCCTCAGCCTCATCATTTGTGATTTCAGCATACGGTAGCATAAATACCTTAACACGAGCCTTCAATTGCTTATAGCCTTTCAGCTCTTCCTCCGTAGGCTTGGTCTCACCGTCCCTTGAACTCAGACCAAAGTAACCAGCAAGGTCATCGTAAATCTTTTCAGCCAGCTGCAATTCCTTGCCAGTCTGCATTTGCCTTTCTTGCAGATATTTCTCTTCGCAATCCCTCATCTCTTTGTCCTGACACGAAATACGCTCCATCCAGAACAACATTGCCATTACCCGCTTGCGCTCATTCTTGGTAAACCCCCTCTTATCACCCCCCCGGTGAAACGCAAGCGCCTTGAGCAGGCGATAACTGTTATGCAGTCGCTTAAGCTGGCGAGGGTTTAATATCTTCAGGTCATTAGATAATTGAATAAAGTGCTCGCGCTCATCCGGGGTGTCTTTTATTACTTCGTCAGCCAGCGCGACACTCTCCCGTCCATCCGGCCCTACTGGTGCGACATCCCCAGCGTTGTTAGTCACTGGGTCTATTTCCGATTGATCGTTAGGGTTTTCCCCCGCACCCTCTCCAGGGGGATTATTGCCCTTCTCTTTCTCTACCTGCTTCTGATCTTTTCCATCAACCTTATCTAAGGATGGCGACTCATTATTCATCGATGGATTATCTGAACCACTCGTATCGTCATCAGACTCTGACAGAGCTTCCATATCTGTAAACAACCTCTCTTTAACGTACCCTTCAAGAGCACCTTCACCCGGCGTATCCAGTTGAATCGGAATAGTGAAAATTTTGCCTAGATAGTCACGTGCTATCTCATGTGCGGTGCGATTACTCCCCTTGTCAGCCAGGTTGTAGTAGTGAACTGAAAGGGCGGCGAGAACCATACGATGATCAACGGCAACGATAGTCGTAACGTTTGGCAAATCCATTACCAGCTTAACGGCTTCCAGCGTCTTGACTATTCCCTCTTCACTACAGCGATCTAGGTCATCAATTTTCAACAGCAGTCTTTTATTATTGGTCTTAGTCTCATCATCACCGTCACCATCAGGCGTTAAAATAAGCTCACAAAGTGCTCTCACCTGACTTTGTATGATAGGTATCTGACCAATATGTTTACCAAAGCTTGGCAAACGAAGATAAGTCTGCAGTTTCTCTGCAAAGGTGTGTGCAAATACGGTTTTAGTCGATTTCCATATAAGCAATAAAGATGCGACAGCTCCTCCTCCTAACAACTCTTCCTTCCACTCTTTTGTAAACTCAACCTCGAGAAACCCAAACCATATGAGAGCAAGCAACCAAAACAATGGCAATCCATAAAAGACTAACGCGGATTTTAGAGGCTCTGTCTTTCTTGCAAAGCGACATGCCAATCCTAAGCGCTGTCCAAAACAGGTATTTTCAGTCAAGCCATTCACCACCTCCTGAGCCATACCCGCCTGAATGTTATCTGTATGCTCATAGGCCCACGCGTTAAACGTTGCGCAGAGATAGGTTGCTTTAGCAGGGGAAAATGATTTCGACTCTTTGTTCAGTGCATCGGTTAGCATTTCTAATACGCTCGATTTTCCTGCGCCCCAGTGACCTAACAGGCCAATAGTCGTTTTTCCTTCATATTTTTCGTGATCGAGGAAAGCAGCAAGCGCTTTGACCAATGCCTCGCGTCCTAGTGCATCATCGGTTGTGGGGCCGTCAGCATTGGGGCTGGAGTTGCCGCCAGGGCCAACGACTATAGGAATATCTGCATCTTCCGGATTGTTTTCCTCTTTAGTAGTCACCCCCTCTTTTCCATACTCTTCATACCACGCATTAAAACGGCGCTCGGTCTCATCGATATCCCATGGCTTGCCGTCGACCAGGTCCATGTAGCGTCGAACAACATCTTCCATCTCAAGTTCAGCCATCGAGGAGCGCCAGCGCTCAATAATATTACCCCACTCCTCTGGTAGTTGATGTTGTCCATCGGGCTGTCGCCACAAGGGGATAGTCAACAGCTCAGTCGAGGTAGAGACAGGAGAACTACTCTCTCTTACTGACTTTTCTGCCTTGCCACTCAACTGCAATAGCTGTTGGAGGTCCCATTGCATAGCTATAACTGCAGCCTCGCTACTCACTGCTACAGAGACTTTGGTAGCTGCAGCTGCCGCATCGACCATTGCGGCAGCATCAGCATAAGCCCTAGCGACATCGTAGTGTATTCTAGCGGTAGCCGTGGTCGTTGCGGCTGTGGCGGCAGCATAGGCAGCCCTAGAGGCAATGGGGAGCGCATAGATAGCACGATTATTTAACGACAATAAAAGCACATCAACCACAGCGACTACTACCGCAAGATATCGTCGCCGATCATCATTGGGCCAAAACTCCAATCCATTTGCGCCACCTCCAATCAGTGGCATCACTCGCACTGCCGCACGAAACGCAAAGATCCGACACGATTCTGGTGAGAGCCGTTTGAAGTTCTCTTCGCTCAACTTCGGTAGTTCAGGTGTTTCAAGGTCAGCCATCATCTCTCATCCACATAGATATTCAGGAATACTAACCCGGCTAGTTGGTAATTCAAAAGCGTTATATTTTTGGTGGCCGCTTGGGATGCCTTTGGTACGATTGCCATTATCAGTCACGCGTTAGCTTTCTGGATCCAGGCCTTGACCCCAAGGGCACTTGGGGGGAAGACCGGAATCCAGTAATATGCCTACGTGAGTAAACAGCCACCAAAGCACCACAGTATTTCACTCGAAGTGACGATAATTAAAAAAACAACATTGTGACCACCGCTACCACCCCATGACAATCCTGCGCAAACTCGGCTGGTTCTTCCGCCTTTACTGGAAGCGTTATACGATCGCCTTTGTGGCGTTGCTGACGATCTCGTGCCTGACAATGGTGCCACCGTGGATTACCGGCCAGGTGGTCGATGCGGTGGCGAGCGATATATTGACCTATGAGTGGTTGCTCGAAAAGATCGGGCTGCTCATCGTCATCGGCATCATTGTTTACGGCTTGCGGGTATTATGGCGCAGGCAGCTCTACGGTGCTTCCTTCAAGCTCGCGGCTTTGATGCGCGGCAAGATCTTTGATCACCTAACCTTGATGGCGCCGAGCTTCTTTCAAAAGCACCACACCGGTGATTTGATGGCCCGTGCCACCAATGATGTCACCGCAGTGGAAATGACGGCCGGTGAAGCGATCCTCGCGCTATTTGATGGCGTGATGACGGGTGTGATTGTATTGATCATAATGTCGGTGATGGTGAGCTGGAAGCTAACCCTGCTGGCGCTGCTACCATGGCCGATCATGGGTTACTTTATGTGGCGCTTTGGTCACCAGATGCACGATACCTTTAGCGAAGCGCAGCGTCAGTTCAGCCTGCTGAATGATAAAACGCAGGAGAACATCACCGGTATTCGACTGATCAAGGCCTTTGGGCAGCAGCCGCAGATGGAGCATGCCTATAGCGAGGTGGCCAGCGAGGTGAGTGCCGCCAATCTTGCGGTGGCAGAGGTAGAAGCGAAGTATGACCCGGTGATCTACCTCACTGTTAGCAGTTCATTTTTTCTCGCGGTAGCCGGTGGCGCCTGGTTAATCCATCAGGGCGAGTTAACGATTGGTGAGCTAACGGCATTTACTATGTACCTCACCTTTTTGATCTGGCCAATGTTTGCCTACGGCTGGACCTTGAACCTGATCGAGCGCGGTGCCGCGGCACACAAACGGATCGATGAGCTGTTACATACCACCCCTGAAATCAGCGATGACGGCACACGCGATTCGGTTGAGAGCACTCACATCGACGCACAGATTACACGCTTTGCATACGGCAACAATATCGATGCGCTGCATAATATCGATTTTCAGATCACCCCCGGCAGCACCTTTGGCATTGTCGGCCATACCGGCAGCGGTAAGAGCACTCTGGTTCAACTGCTGCTGCGTATGCATGAAGGCGATGAGGCGACCATCTGTTTTGATCAACACGAAATCAATAGCTACCGACTTGCCACATTGCGCGCACAGTTTGGCCTGGTGCCGCAGAACCCATTCCTGTTTTCGGTGACGATTGCTGAAAACATCGCGCTCGGTTGTCCGGACGCATCACTGGAACAGATACGTCATGCGGCAAGGATCGCCTGCATTGATGACGATATCCAGAATTTCCCCGAGCAATATGACACCCTCGTCGGAGAGCGCGGCATCACGCTTTCGGGCGGACAGAAACAGCGCATCGCGATTGCGCGGGCGCTGTTGATCGACCCGCCGGTATTAATCCTCGACGATGCACTCTCAGCTGTCGACATTAATACCGAACGACAGATTCTTGCACAAATTAAATCAGCGCGACGCGGGCGCAGTAACATCATCGTCTGTCATCGTCTCTCGGCCGTCATTGAAGCGGATGAGATTATCGTGTTACGCCACGGCACCATTGAAGAACGCGGTCGCCATACACAACTGCTGCAACTAGATGGCTGGTATGCGCAGATGTTCCATTATCAACAGATCGAAGCGGCGGTGCAGCATGGCGAATGATGGCGCCACCGCACGCGGCCCCTTCAAGCGGCTGATCAGTTATGCGCTGCATGATAAAAAGCTATTGCGCCAGGCATTACTGCTGCTACTGATTGCCACCGCTGCGGATGTCACCGCGCCGCTATTGATTAAGGTCTTCCTCGATGATTACGTGGTGCCCGGTAACTGGCAGATGGATGCGATCATCTGGATCGGCATCGCCTATATCTTTTTTATGTTGCTCGCTGCCGCCACCAACTACATGCAGGCGATACGCCTCAACACCATTGCGCAGGGTTCGGTGCAGACGCTACGCGAGCAGGTCTTCGCCAAGGTGATGCAGCTACCACTAAGCCACTTTGATCACACCCCAACCGGCAGCATGGTGTCACGCATCACCAACGATACCGAGTCGATCAAAGAGCTCTACGTCAACGTCGTCGGCTCATTCATTCAGAACATGATGCGCATTCTCGGCGTGGTCATTGCGATGGCGATCCTCGACTGGCAGTTGATGATTATCTGTCTGCTGTTTGTGCCCGTCGTCGCTTTTCTGATGTGGCTCTACCAGCGCATCAGTGCGCCACTGTTTCATCGTGCACGTGGCCTGTTGAGTGACATCAACGCCAAACTACACGAATCGATTCAGGGGATGCACGTGGTGCAACTGACTGGCCAGCAGATGCGCTTTCGGCGTGACTTTTCTTCAGTGGCAGCAGAACACTACCAGGCACGTCGCCGTAATGTACGCCTCGATGCCTGGCTACTACGCCCGCTGGTTGATCTATTACAGAAGCTGATCCTCGCTGGTTTGCTATTTACGTTTGCCTATCAGTCACTCGATAACCCGGTTGAGGTTGGCGTGATCTATGCCTTTGTTACTTATCTGGGGCGCTTTGCCGAACCACTGATTGAGATCACCCAGCGTCTTAACCTTTACCAGCAGGCGATCGTTGCTGGTGAGCGTGTCTTTCAACTGTTAGATACTGAAATCGAAACAACCACAACGGATGATAACGCGCGCATCAGTAAAGGAAGCGTTGAATTTGATCACATCCATTTTAGTTACGATAGCAAACAGCAAGTGATCAACGACATCTCATTCGCGATCCCTACCGGTCGCTTTCACGCCATTGTCGGCCATACCGGTAGTGGAAAGAGTACTTTGACTCAGTTGCTGCTGCGCTTTTACCAACCGCAACAGGGTACGATACAGATCGATGGCCAGCTACTCAACACCTTTAGTGAAACAGAACTGCGTCGAGCAGTCGGCATCGTGCAACAGGAGCCGTTCATCTTCAATAGCAGTGTGCACGACAACATCACCTTAGGCGAGGCGATTGATGACGCAGTGATCATCGATGCCGCAAAACAGGCGGGATTACACTCCCATATTGAACGCATGCCGCGGGGCTACGAGACAATACTCGATGAACGCGGCAGTAATCTCTCCACCGGGCAACGCCAACTCCTGGCGATGGCACGTGCGCTGGTACACCAACCAAAAATTCTGGTTCTTGACGAGGCCACCGCCAATATCGACAGCCACACCGAAGCAGAGATCCAGCAAGCGCTGATGAAACTGCGCGGCAAGATGACACTGCTGGTGATTGCACATCGCCTCTCAACCGTCGAGAAGGCCGATGAAATTCTGGTGTTGCATCAGGGCGAAGTTGCCCAACGTGGCAGCCACGCAGCCCTGCTAAAAGAGAAGGGCATCTACCAGCACCTCTATCAAATGCAGGCGATAGAACTGCTCGACGAGTAAAAATCCTACAGTGAATGCCGTCGGGCCTACAGCAGGCAAAGGGGTTTTTATGTTACAGTAAATCACGATTAACAACCGATACCGGCATGCAATGAACGACAACACCCTTTACTGGTACGACTACGAATCCTTCGGTCTCAACCCTATGTTTGACCGCCTGTCACAGTTTGGCGGCATACGGACTGACATGGATCTCAACATCATCGGTGAACCACTGATGATCTACTGCAAACCCGCCAATGATTTTATGCCGAACCCGACCTCGTGTCTGGTAACTGGCATCACCCCACAAAAAGCCCTGGCAGAAGGATTGCCGGAAGCGGAATTTATTCGTCGCATCAACGCTGAGTTTTCACAACCCAACACCTGCGTACTGGGTTATAACAACTTGCGTTTTGATGATGAGTTCACCCGCTATAGCCTCTACCGAAATCTACAGGACCCTTACGCACGCGAATGGAAAAATGGCTGCTCTCGCTGGGATCTGCTCGATGTGGTGCGCATGACGCGCGCACTGCGTCCCGAAGGAATTGAATGGCCCAATAACGAAGAGGGTCGCCCCAGTGTTCGCCTTGAAGAGTTGACCGTTGCCAACGGCATCAGCCATGAATCGGCGCATGATGCGCTCTCTGATGTCTATGCCACTATTGCCGTGGCAAAGCTGATCAAAGAGAAACAACCTAAGGTATTTGAGTATGCGATAGAAAATCGCAATAAAAATAAGATCCTTAAAATGCTTGATGTGCGCCAGCAAAAACCGGTTTTACATATCTCTGGTATGTACCCGGTTGAACAGGGTAATCTCGCCGTGGTGGTACCAGTTGCACCGCATCCCACCAATAAAAACGGTGTGATTGTTTTTGATCTGAGCCACGATCCTTCAATACTTTACAAACTGAGTAAAGAAGACATCCATCAGCGAATTTTTACGCCAACCGCGGAACTACCTGAAGGTGTTGAGCGGCTACCGCTTAAGACTGTGCATGCAAATAAATGCCCGATCATCGCACCGCTTGGCACCTTAACCGGTCACGCGGCCAAGCAATATAAAGTCGACCTGAACCGCTGCCGCGCAAACCTGGATATCATCAAGGCCAATCCGCCGCTGACCAAAAAATTACAAACCGTGTTTTCTGGCGCTCAGTTTGAGAAACGAACCGACCCCGATCAAACACTTTATGGCGGCCCCTTTTTCAGTAGTGATGACCGTGCTCGTATGGACAAGATTCAACAACTCTCGGCTGATGAACTAAAAGAGTACTCCACCTGTTTTGATGATGGTCGCCTGGATGAAATGCTATTCCGTTTTCGCGCGCGTAATTATCCTGAGTCACTCAATAGTGATGAGCAGGCACGCTGGGAAGAGTTTAGAACAGACCGCTTAAACCGCCCCGAAAAAGGCAAGCTAACCAGCGATGAGTTTTTTGAAGAACTACAACGACTGCGCGACGATCCTGAACGCAGCGGCAACGACTGGGCGATACTCGATGAAGTTGAACAGTACGGCAAATCAATCACGCCATAAGCTTGCAGGTAACACCGGATGAAAAAGATCATCTGCCTGCACGGCTACTCAATGAACAGTGAGTGGTTACAGTCATGGCTTGATCTGATTCAACAACGCCTGGGCAGCCGCT
>Ga0316207_10003595_pt1 | contig 14231 bp, 11 predicted proteins | sample 6weekpyrite_MG_FD_204943 | JGI IMG/M metagenome (GOLD analysis project Ga0316207, IMG submission 204943) | Microbial mat bacterial communities from mineral coupon in-situ incubated in ocean water Damariscotta River, Maine, United States -... | ecosystem: Environmental > Aquatic > Marine >... | reverse complement strand
AAAAAATCATACTCACAAAAGTACTTTTTCTAATCCACCATGAGTGACTTTATCCACAAATTCTGTTTGCCAATTATCCCCTAATATTTCCTGAGCGATCTCAACCACTATATAATCAGTCTCCATACCCGTATCGTCAGCATATCGAGACAAACCTTGCACGCAGGCTGGGCAAGATGTTAATAGTTTCACATTCCCCTCTACCACAGACTCAGAGCCTGTCATCTTTTTAAGCCCTGCTTTTAATTCTTCTTCTTTACGAAAACGCACTTGAGTTGAAATATCTGGCCTAGCGACTGCAAACGTTCCTGCTTCACCACAACAGCGATCTGATAACGCTACCTCAGCATTTGTTAGCGTAGATGTTACTTTCACGGGGTCATAGTGTTTCATTGGTGTGTGACAGGGATCGTGATACAAGTACTTCACGCCGGAAGCGTTCTGAATTTTAACGCCTTTTTCTAATAAGTATTCATGTATATCCAATAAACGACAGCCTGGGAATATCTTTTCAAACTCATACTTGAGCAATTGATCCATGCAAGTACCGCAGGAAACAATAACCGTTTTGATGTCCATATAATTTAATGTATTTGCCATACGATGGAACAACACACGATTATCAGTACTAATTTTCTGACCTTTTGCCTCATCTCCACTGGAACTTTGTGGATACCCGCAACACAAATATCCAGGTGGTAACACCACCTGTGCACCACTGTCATACAACATCGCAATGGTCGCCAACCCAACCTGACTGAATAAACGTTCAGAACCACAACCGGGAAAATAAAAAACAGACTCTGAATTATCAGTTAGTTTATTCACGTCTCTTAATATGGGAATAGTTTTGTCATCTTCAATATTGAGCATCCCACGCGTTGTTTGCGCAGGAATTTTTCTTGGCAATGGTTTTTTTACAAAATTAATAACTTGGGTTTTTATTTCTGCCTTACCGGTTGTCGCTGAAGGACGATCGTTTTTTAATAAACCTGCTTTTTTTGCCAAATTATATGCAAATCGTTGCCCTTTAAAACCCCACTCTAACAGTCCTTTGCGCATTATTTTAATAGTGAGAGGATCTGTCATATTCAAATAGGCCATGGACATCCAAGTCCCCGGGTTTAAACGCTTTTTACCTCGATCGCGTAAAATTTTTCGCATCAAAACAGTGACATCGCCAAAATCAATATCAACAGGACAAGGTGTCGCACACTTGTGACACACCGTACAATGATCAGCTACATCATTCATTTCATCAAAATGACGTAACGATATCCCACGACGAGTCTGTTCCTCATAAAGAAAGGCCTCAATAATTAAACCTGTTCCGAGAATTTTGTTTCTCGGGGAATAAAGTAAATTTGCACGAGGAATATGCGTGGTACAAACTGGCTTACACTTTCCGCAACGCAGACAATTACTTACTGCATCATTCAGGGCACCTAACTCACTTTCTTTTAATATTAATGCTTCTTGCTGCAACAAACGTAATGAAGGCGTATACGCTTCGTCTAGTCCAGAATTTTTCAACAATTTTCCACGATTAAATATCGCATCTGGATCTACTTTATTTTTATAGGCTTCAAAATTGTCGATGATATCTTCATCTAAATATTGGATTTTTGTTAAGCCAATTCCATGCTCTCCGGAAATTACACCATCTAAATCATTCGCCAACACCATAATTTGATCAACAATTCGATCAGCCTCGTGCAGCATTTTGTAATCACTGGAATGAACTGGAATGTTAGTATGTACATTTCCATCGCCTGCATGCATATGGGTAGCAACAAATAGACGTCGATTGCGAATTTCCTGATGAATTTCATCGAATTTTTCTCGTACCAACTGAAGATCACGCCCAGAGAAAATATCTTTTATCGGTCCTTCCACAGATTTTCGGTAAGATATTTGAAATTCCCGGCGTTGTAACAATTGAAATAAAATGACGTCTTGATCATAACCATCAATGTTTTCATCTATCAACAATTCTTTACATTTAAACAACGGCAAGTCCATTGAGTCCAACATGCCTTGCCATCGATGAACAATGCTTTGCAACAGAATTTTTGCGGCATTTTTTTTGTCTTCGATGATTAAATCGTTTTCAGAGCTTTGCTCATACTCACCGCTATAAAGCAAATCCTGCCAATCATCGCTAAGGTATGCTTTAACAGCTTCAATAATTTCCAGTTTATTCTTAATGGATTGAACTATGTTAATACGCTCAATACCTAAACTATATTCCGCAAGGTTCTTAAGTGGGATAACCACATCTTCATTGATTTTAAACGCATTGGTATGTGCCGCTATAGCAGCTGTTCTTGTACGATCAATCCAAAACCGAACGCGTGCCTCTCGACTGACTGCAACAAATCCCTCACCCTCTCTTTGGTTTGCCAGCTTAACAACGGCAGATGCGGCCTGCGCTACACTATTTTCATCATCTCCCGCTATGTCTGCAATTAATACCATTTTTGGCATTTCACGACGCGCAGCCTTAGTGGCATAACGAACAGCTTTTACATAACGCTCATCGAGATGTTCAAGTCCAGCTAATACGACACCATCTTTCTTGTCCAGAAATTCATTTATTTCAACAATTGCAGGTACAGCCGTACTAAGATCGTGTCCAAAAAACTCCAAACAAACTGTCCGAATAAATTTTGGTGCGCGATGCAATATAAAAACACCTGATGTAATTAACCCATCGCATCCTTCTTTTTGAATTCCAGGCAATCCACCTAAAAATTTATCCGTTACATCCTTACCTAAACCTTGTTTCCGAAACAAAGAACCGGGCATAGATAATACTTCAGGCTCCGCCTTTAGGGTTTTTCCATCGGACTCATAGTTCGAAATTCGAAAACTTACAGTTTCTTGTAAGTGTATTTTCCCCAGATTATGATCCAGCCTTTCAACTTCAAGCCAACTCGCATCAGCCATAACCATACGCCAAGAAACTAAATTATCTAGCGTAGTGCCCCACAACACTGCTTTTTTCCCACCCGCATTCATGGCAATATTGCCACCAATAGTACATGCATCTTGAGATGTTGGATCTACGGCAAACACTAAATCATTTTCAATAGCTTTATCAGAGACTCTCCGAGTAACTACACCAGCTCCAGCACGAATTGTTGAAACTTCTTCATCTACACCTGGAATTTTTTCTAGTTGCACTTCGCCCAGACTTTCTAACTTTTCTGTATTGATTATGGCTGTATTTTCATAAAGAGGCACAGCGCCACCGGTATAACCAGTACCACCACCACGGGCAATTATCGTCAACCCCAGATCCACACAAACTTTTACTATCTTTGCCGTTTCTTCTTCAGTATCAGGGCTAATCACTACAAACGGAAATTCAACACGCCAATCGGTTGCATCAGTTACATGGCTGACACGTGCTAAACCGTTAAACTCCACATTATCTTTTCGAGTAATTGAAGTTAATTCCTTTAAGGCTTTTTTTCTAAGTTTCTGTTGCTTTGGAAACCACGCTTCAAATTTATTAACCGCATGTTTAGTTGCATCTACCAACTGTAACGTTAAAGCATTGTTATCTGCCCGGTTAGAAATTTGTTCTAATCGATGATATAATGCACCAATTAATTCCGCTCGACGTTTGCGGTTTTCAAGCAAGTCATCTTGAATATACGGATTTCGATTAATAACCCAAATATCACCCAGTACTTCAAATAACATACGGGCAGAACGGCCAGTTTTTCTTGAACCACGAAGTTGATTTAAAACATCCCACATGTCCTCGCCGAGAAGTCGAATGATAATTTCACGGTCAGAAAAAGAAGTGTAATTGTAAGGAATTTCGCGAATGCGCATACTGAACTAGTTATCTTGTTAAAATGGGGCGCTATTTTAACCCGTAACTACAACGAAATATACCGATCATTCCGTTTCAATCATAATAATTTCATCATTAGTAATATCCACAAATGAAAGGGTACCACTGGTATATGCCCCAGTATCGATAAACATCATATTACCGTATGAAGCTGGCTGCTTAACGATGCTGTGACCCACATAGACTTTATGCACACCCTCAATAAAGGTTTCTTTGATTGCACCCGGGTATTCTAGACTCATTCGTAATTTACGATAGGTATCACGTGACCAGAGATATACCTGCATTTGCTTTTCTTTTAATTTACCATTTTCGATTGCATCCAAGGTATCATCCCAAGACATGACATTAGGCATATCTGCATGCACTACACCGACTTTTCCAAGATCAGTATCCACCTCAATAACATACGGCAACTCACGATATTGGCTTGCCATCTCCTCTAACAATCCATCAGGAGCATCATCTGACCATTCTCCTCCATTATGCATCCATAACTCATACATGCCATAAACTCTATCTTGTGCACCAATGAGCATGGCCTCATGGTTTCCACGTACAGCGTAAAACCAAGGGTTTTGTAAATATTCCAGTGCTATTGCACTATCAGGACCTCGATCTATGATGTCGCCAACACTAATCAAACGGTCATTAGCATTATCAAAGGAAACATCCTTAAGAAATATCTCTAACAAGTCAAAATTCCCATGAATATCGCCAACGACAAAATCACGTCCATTTTGATTTTTGGCAAGTCGTAATACTTTGTTATTACCGTTTTTAGACATCTAGCAAAATCCCTACTTATTCGCTCAATTTATAGTCTTGTGAAACTTGGAGCATTATTCTTTTAACCATATGCAATTATCGGCCAATATTCATTTATCCACAGTGATTTTTCTTACCAACACAACAGAAGTACTCCAATTTTTCTCATAACATCAATAAGATAACACCATACCTGACGCCCTTTCCAAGTGCGATGAATATACATGACCACAGAAACGAGAGTTTTAACCAACCCGCAACAAAGCACAACGGATCGCCAATAATTGGCAGCCAGGAAAACAATAAACTCACACTGCCCCAACGCCGTATATACCTCAAAGCTTGACCATGCTTTTTCTCATCCAGTCCACGACTGGGAAAACGCTTTATCAATAAATACCCTAATAACCACGAGGTCAAACCACCCAAGGTATTACCTAAACTTGCCACAACCCAGAGGGCCAATATATTTGCATCAGTTTGAGTTGCCAAATATATCAACAATAGCTCAGAACCACCTGGCAATAGCGTAGATGATACAAATGCACTAAAAAATAAAGAAATTAAGGATGTATCTTCGGTCACTAAACTGAAAAAATGCTTTGGTTATATTGATTTACCTATAATACACTATTAGTCAATGACGAGAATTACTCAGTGAAATCCTCACAGGCTTCATTACGCACTTTTTTGGCACGTGCCAACTCTGATTTAATGCGCCTCTGCTTGATGGGTTTGATCACTGGGATATTTGCTGCAATTGTTATTGTTTTATTTCGTTATATTATCGTTGAAGCCCAAAGTTCTTTTTTACCTAACAATGACCCAGAAAACTATGAGGATCTGCCGTGGTATCTCATTTTTTTATTGCCATTGGCCGGCGGAGTGTTAATCGGATTTATATTTCATTTTATCCCAGCAGATAAGCGCAAAGTTGGTATCGCTCACACCCTAGAGCAAATGGAATACCATCAAGGACGCTTGCCACTCATTAACTTTCTTGCCCAGTTTGTTGGGGCCGTGATATGTATAGTTTTTGGCCACTCTGTAGGTCGTGAGGGACCAAGCGTACATCTCGGCGCGAGTAGCGGTAGTTTTGTTGCCTATTTGCTCAACCTTTCTGAACAATCGCGTCGAATACTGCTAGCTTGTGGCGCTGCCGCCGCAATTGCTGCGTCGTTTAATACACCATTAGCCGCAGTCATTTTCGCAGTTGAAGTAATTATGCTTGAATATGCGGTGATGAGCATGATGCCAATCATTATTGCCTCACTCACAGCAACATTAATTTCTCACGCAGTTTTTGGCAATCAAGCTGAATTTGCGGCACCAGCGTTTGAGAAAATCGCCAGCTCAGAACTCGTGGCCATTATAATCTGTGGCATCATCATCGGTTTGCTTTCAGTAGCGTTCAACCGCTTATTACTTTCTACCAATGAACAGAGTAAACATTTGCCTATTTTCTGGCGTTTAACATTGGCCGGCGCTATCACTGGACTTCTCGGATTAGCTGCCCCACAAATTTTGGGCATTGGTTATGATACCGTGACTGCCACGTTTCACAACGAAATAGCATTAACCGCTTTATTAAGTATTCTCGTCTTCAAATTACTAGCTACAACAATTGGCCTTGGGCTTGGATTACCCGGCGGCTTAATCGGCCCTACCCTGGTGATTGGCGCCGTTGCTGGAAGCTTAGTAGGCACAATTCTTCAGATGCTTTTTCCCGAATCCACAGCTTCACCCGGGCTCTACGCGATGATCGGTATGGGAGCAATGATGGGGGCTACATTACAGGCACCACTCGCTGCTCTGTTGGCAATTTTTGAGCTAACACTCAGTCCTCATATTATTCTACCTGGATTAATCGCCATTGTTGTTGCATCGCTTACCGCCAGTGAATTTCTCAACCAACCATCTATTTTTGTTTCGCTTATGCGTAAGCCAACCAAAGAAAACAAAGACACTTAGCTGCTCAAAACATGAACAACAATTCTTAGCCGCATATACTCAAGAGACGAGATATGTCACACTATAGCCTATATAAATCACATCAGTATTCGAGAATATTCACATGCTTTGGGTTAAAGCCTTTCATATTATTTTTATGGTCACCTGGTTTGCAGGACTATTTTATCTACCGCGTTTATACGTTTATCATGCAAGTTCGGATGATGACATAAGCAACGAACGCTTTAAAGTGATGGAACGCAAGTTGTTCGTTATGATGACCATAGGTGGTATTGGAACAACGCTGCTTGGCTTGTGGATGTTATTTGATTACGCACTCAGTACTTATTACGCTTCTTTTTGGCTGTATATTAAATTACTACTCGTTATTGCGCTTATTTATTATCACTATCTTTGCTATAAGATATTGCAAGATTTTAAATATGACATAAATGTACGCGATCATGTTTATTACCGACTATTTAACGAAATTCCTGTATTGTTTTTATTCGGGATTATTATTTTTGTAGTCGTAAAACCATTTTAAATGGATAGTTCTCCAAAAAAGCCACCAGAAATATTACGTCGAAAAACTGTCGCTAAAAGTCGCTTATTTGAAATAGAGCAATTGGATTTACGTTTTTCCAACGATGTAGAAACACAGTTTGAACGACTAGTAAGCAGCCCATACGGTGCAGTACTAGCCATTCCCATGCTAGACGACAATACGGTACTGATGATTCGTGAGTATGCAGCAGGCGTACATCGCTATGAACTTGCGTTACCCAAAGGGCGGATGGAGGAAAATGAAACTCCTGTGTATGCAGCCAATCGAGAGATGATGGAGGAAATTGGTTACGGCGCAAAAACACTCACACATCTCACGTCTTTTTCTCTAGCACCGGGTTATTTGAGTCATATTACGCACATTGTTCTAGCACAAAATCTGTATCCTCAAAAAGAACAAGGGGATGAGCCAGAAGACATTGAAGTTATTCCTTGGAAATTAAGTGAACTAAATAATTTATTAAATGAAGCAGAATGCACAGAAGCTCGAAGTATCGCTGCACTTTTTTTGGCCAGAGAAGCTTTAAAAGTCATCTAAAACTTACTACAATTTAAGGAATGAGCATTAATATTTCTGATTTGTTACAACCTACCATCGTAATTGCTGAAAACGCCGCCGCTGAAATTTTAAAAATATATCGTTCCGATTTTGACTATCAACAAAAATCCGACAATACACCTTTGACCGCAGCAGATTTAGCGGCGCATAAACTCATTGCGGAGTCGCTGACTAACTTAACACCAGACATCCCCATATTATCCGAAGAAGATGCAGGCATTCCCTACGAAACCCGAAAAAACTGGGATACTTATTGGCTAGTTGACCCACTGGATGGTACACGTGAATTCATAAAGCGTAATGGAGAATTCACAGTCAATATCGCCTTAATTAAAAAACAATTACCGGTTTTAGGTGTCATTCATGTTCCGGTCAGTGGTAATTGTTATTACGCCGTAAAAAATAGCGGTGCTTTTAAACTTGAAAAAAATGGGCAACCACAACCTTTAAACGTGCGGAAAGCATCCGCAAGCAGCATTCACGTCGCGGGAAGCCGATCACACCTTGATAATTCTCTCGATACTTTTTTAAGCAACTTAAAGCAATATGAAATAACAAAAATGGGTAGCTCGCTAAAAAGCTGCTTAGTTGCTGAAGGCAAAGTTGACATATACCCTCGGCTCGGCCCGACTTCAGAATGGGATACAGCTGCTGCACAATGTATCGTTGAAGAAGCTGGCGGGTTTATCACTACTACGGATCTGAAACCACTACGATATAACACCAAAGATTCATTATTAAACCCACATTTTCTCGTCTTTGGCGACAAAAGCCATGACTGGCCTGCCTATCTCTAAAATAGGCTCTTGATTATTAGCCATCAACAACAACTCGGTTGCGCCCACCTTCTTTTGCGGCATACAAGGCTTTATCCGCACGCTCGAAGACAGAGCTCGTTGTATCATTTTCTTTAAATTCCGCAATACCAGCTGAGATAGTAATTGATACAGGTTTACCTTTAAAATGAAACCCAGACTCTTTTACCGTAAGACGTAATTTTTCAGCCACAACTTTTGCTGCATTTTGATCTGCGCCAGGCATAATCAAAACAAACTCTTCACCACCATAACGCGCCAAATAATCAGTTTCACGAACCTGCTCTGCTAATAATTTTGCGATTGTTTTTAACGCCTTATCACCTGCAGCATGGCCAAAATCATCATTGATTCGCTTAAACAAATCCACATCCCAAACCACCAAAGATAGTGGGTTGCTAAATCGCTTCCAACGAGCATATTCTTGAGCCACACGATGATCATAACCCAATCGATTGGCGATACCCGTCAAGGTATCTATTTGCGCTTGCATACGCTCTTTTTGTACACGCGCTTTTAGATTTTGACTTTCACTTTCTAATTCATTTAAACGCGCCATGAGGCGTTGTACATCTTCATCGGCATTTCGATGTTGACTTTTTTCAGTTTCACGAAAACCATTAACATGCTCTTCGATTTTTGCCAGTCGTGTTTGAATTTGATCTTTTAAAATATTCAAATCCGCTGCATCATGTGCAGTGGAAACTAAATTTTTCATTTCATTTTTAACCGCATCACCTAACGCTTTACCGTGCATCCAAGCCTCTGCATGCTGTTCTTTTGAACCTAAAATATAAGTATCAAGATCTTTCAATCGGCCAGTGACTTGTTTTAAGAACTCCTCTATATCTAGTCGCTCTCGATTTATTTTGGTTTGCGCTTCGGAAGCAACATCAGAAATTTGATCAAGCATGCTAGCCCATTTACTAACGGTAACTCCATCATCAAGACGTTTTTTCAATTCATTTAATCGAGCACTCACATCTTTGGGAAAGCTTATTTTTTCCAGCAACTGATACAGTATTTCAGAAATGAGTTGAGCGCAAAAATTGGAAGGATCGTCACCAGCTAGAGTAGTCTGTTGAACGGTAGACTTTTCCCATAACATCACTACATCATCCATAATGACAGATAATTCAGACGATGAAGAAATTTTTTGGGCACGCTGATTTATATCCAACACCTGTGGTCCACAACCCTCTACACCCGATATTTTTTCTAATAATGTACGAAGCTCTGTACCCGGCTCAGAAGTTTTTATTGAATCTGAGGAAGCTACATCTTCGGATTGAATAATTTTTTTAGTCAGCGATTCAACAGCATCTTTCAAAGCTTTTAGATTTTCAGAATCTGTCGCTGCTTTTTTAATTGCATCAATTTCTGAATTGAGTTGAAGTGTTTCGCTACTTGCAACACGGGCAAGTTTATTAATTGCACCACAAAGAAATGATTGCGTATCATCTAATTGTTGATTTTTTGCTGCAAGTTCGGCTTCCGCTTCTTCCAGATTTTTTCGCCAGCGATCAATTTCATCTGATTTTGCCATGAAGGTTTTGTCCTTAAATAACCTAATTCCAGAATTATTCTAAAACATCAGTTGAATATGAATTTAGAGCGCAAGCCATTATGGCAACTAATGTTTCTAAGTTTCTGTAAATAATTTAGTATATTACTGATTCACAGCAAATTATCGGCCAGAAACTTTGGCAACTTTAAATGACTAAATAATGAAAAAATCACTTCGAAATTCGAAGTCCTAAGGAGATTAAACCTTAAACTAAGCTACCAGCTGAATAGCATTGGGAACGATGATTTCCATACTTATGGGCAAATGATCTGAACAAGCAACATCTAAAACGTTAAATTTTTCAATGATTAAAGACGGGGAGACCAATATATGATCTAATTTTTTTGTGGGACGCCAGCTAGGAAAGGTATTGAGCTCACAAGCAGGTGCGCGTAGACCTACACTATCCATCAAGGATAGCATTTCAATACTGTCTGGCTGACAATTCATATCACCCATCACAACCACATGCTCATATTGGTGAACTAACTCACTAATGTACTCCAATTGACGAATTCGACCACGCTGCCCTAAAGCAAGATGTAACAATACGACAATAAGTGGATTAGACTTTTCACCAAAACGCACTACCATTGCGCCACGACCTGGAACAGGACCAGGCAATCTATGCTCGTGGATATCCAACGGATCAATTTGAGACAGTAAACCGTTGCTATGCTGAGCAATTTTACCTATACGGCGATTGGTTTGATGATACCAATACGAAAAATCTGCTTTATGGGCCAAATATTCTGTTTGATTGATAAACTCACTTCGCATACTGCCGCCATCAACCTCCTGCAAACCAACAATGTCATAGTCTGAAATAACATCAGAAATCTGATTTAAATTTTCAAGCTGCTTGGCATGAGGTAAAACATGCTTCCAACTTTGTGTAACGTAATGATGTGGCCGAGTTGAAGCAATACCAACTTGAATATTGTAACTAAGCAGCTTTAAACGTGTTCCGCTAATAGGTTGTGCATGAGTTCTTGTGGCGATTTTTTGTTTAGACATAAAACTCTCTAATTATATTTCTTTATGCTCTGAAATAACTACATCAGGAACATCTTATATAGGACAAACCATATCACCCAGTTGTTCAGTAAGTTTCAAATTCTCACTATAATCGACCGGACAATCAATAATACTTACTGTATCGTCGGCTAATGCTTTTTTTAAAATCGGCAATAATTCTTCCGTTTTTTCAACACGATAGCCCTTTGCACCAAAAGATTCTGCATACTGAATAAAGTCTGGGTTGCCAAATGTTACATGAGACGGGCGCTCAAATTGATTCATTTGCTTCCACTCGATCAAACCATAACCAGAATCATTCCAAACTAATATAACTATCGACAACTTTAACCTAATCGCCGTCTCAATTTCCTGAGAGTTCATTAAAAATCCACCATCACCAGTAACAGCAACAATAGATTTTTGAGGATATTTCAACTTTGCAGCAACCGCACCAGGCACAGCGATGCCCATGCTCGCAAAACCGTTTGAAATAATACAGGTATTTGGCTCGTCACAACGATACATTCGAGCCATCCACATTTTATGAGCACCCACATCGGTTAACACAATGTCATCACTGGCAAGTGCGGTGCGCAGATCCCAGATAATTTTTTGCGGTTTAACAGGAAACTCCACATCTTGGCTATGCGCTTTCATTTCGTTAATGAGCGCTTCTCTCAATGGGCGCATCATATGCCCCTCATGAGCGGTGGCTTGCTCTGCAATTCGAGTCAATGAATGATTAATATTGCCTATAACTCCGACTTTTATTGGATAGTAAGCGTCTACTTCGGCTGAAGCCACATCAAGATGGATTACTGCCGCTGTTTTATCTTCATTCCATAATTTAGGATGATATTCCACCAAGTCATAACCAACACAAATAATAACATCCGCTTTAGAAAAGCCCACATTGGTGTAATCTTTGGCTTGCAGACCCACACTACCTAAAGCCAATGAATGTCGAAAAGGCATCACACCTTTTGCCATGAAAGTATTAGCAACTGGAATATTTAAATGCTCGGCAAATTGAACTAGTGCTTCACTTGCATCAGAACGAATTACACCATTTCCAGCAAGTATAATAGGTAGTTTTGCTTGAGAAATGAGTGCTGCGGCCGCGGTGACTCGCTCAGATGATGGCTCAGACAGATGTGGATGTTTAATCGGTAGAGGCTCAGCTTCCACTTCCAGCTTGGCTATATTTTCTGGAAATTCAATAAATGTAGCGCCTTTTTTTTCAGTAACCGCTAATTTAAACGCCTTTCGAACCACTTCATTTATAACATTTTCGGCTAAAATGCGTGTTGAGTATTTTGTCACATGCTGAAATATTTCATCCAGTTTCAATACCTGGTGAGACTCTTTGTGCAATCTTTCTGTATCGGCTTGACCAGCAATTGCAACCAAAGGAGCATTGTCCATATTGGCATCAGCAACACCCGTCAACAGATTAGTTGCGCCTGGACCGAGGGTGGCCAAACAGACACCTGGCTTACCCGTTAAACGTCCATAAACATCTGCCATAAACGCGGCACCTTGCTCATGACGAGTAGTGATAAATGTAATTGAGGAATTAAGCAAGGCATCCATAACATCCAAATTTTCTTCACCGGGAACACCAAAAATATATTCCACGCCTTCATTTTCCAAACAACGTACAAATAACTCAGCAGCTTTCATCATTTAGGTCCATTTTTCAGTTTGTTACCACATAAAACTCAGGTTATTTGTATTATATTACTTTAACAATCAACTGATTATAAATTAATACTATAAAAAAGTTTATCCCTTGTAATAAGCGAAAACAATTAGAATTATCCTAAATCTTTTGTATTATTACGGTTGAACTCATTGGAAGGAGATTGTGTATGCATTTACAAAGTTTACCATCGATCAATGCGGAATTTAGAAACAAGCACGGTGATATTTTTACAGTTATTGGGCGAGGTACACAAGGCATTATTATTGAGTATAGTGACGGTAAAGTTGAATTAGTTTCATCGGACAGATGGCATGATATGGGACAATCCTTGTATAATATTTCGCATTAAGAACATATTTCTTTTTACATGAGCAAACGCCCGGCCAAAGCACTGGGCGTTTATTTTTTAAACAAAAGAAAGCTCCAATCATTATCCTTTTCAAAAGTTAAAAAATACACAAAAATCACTCCCTAAAACCTTAACTATCACGTATTATTTGCCACTATTTTTGGTTAATCAAATAAAGGCCAACTTTCCGTATGGAATTTATACAAATTGTAGTCTTAGCAGTTGTCCAAGGCCTTACTGAATTTTTACCCATTTCCAGCTCTGCTCACTTAATTCTTGTCCCCATAGTATTCAACTGGCAAGACCAAGGATTAGCTTTTGATGTTGCAGTACATGTGGGCAGCCTATCCGCGGTAGTTTTTTATTTTCGGCATGAAATTCAGCGAATGACGCGTGATTGGATACAATCCATCATTCAACGTGAAAATATTGGAGAAAGCTCCCTAGCATGGGCGGTTATTATAGGTACGATACCAGCTGGTTTAGCAGGTTTAATATTTAATGACTTCATTGAACTCAATTTACGTTCAACATTTGTTATTGCCATCGCTACCATTGGGTTTGGTCTATTGCTTTGGTTTGCTGATGCAAAAGGTGCACAAGTTCGTAGCGAACACAGTTTATCACTAAGAGACGTTTTGATTATTGGTTCTATGCAAGCTCTAGCTTTAATACCGGGCACTTCAAGGTCTGGAATTACAATTACCGCAGGTTTATTACTCGGATTAACAAGAGATGCGGCCGCTCGGTTTTCCTTTCTTTTATCTATACCCCTTATCCTAGCTGGTGGCGGATTAAAAACCAAAGAGCTTGTTGAGTCCAATATTCCCGTTGATTGGAACGCTATAATCTTTGGCACTGTTTTATCTGGTATCAGCGCGTATCTCTGTATACATTTTTTTCTCAAATTATTGGATAGGATCGGTATGATGCCATTTATTATCTATCGCCTAGTTCTAGGAATTATACTTTTACTGGTTCTTGTTTAAGCTGCCCAACCAATAAAATCACCATCAAACAAAAAATAAATTAATACAGTTTAATGGCGACCTCCACCGCCACC
>Ga0316207_10003594_pt1 | contig 14233 bp, 12 predicted proteins | sample 6weekpyrite_MG_FD_204943 | JGI IMG/M metagenome (GOLD analysis project Ga0316207, IMG submission 204943) | Microbial mat bacterial communities from mineral coupon in-situ incubated in ocean water Damariscotta River, Maine, United States -... | ecosystem: Environmental > Aquatic > Marine >... | reverse complement strand
ACTACTACTCCCTATTACTAACGCCGTTGTAGCACTTAGTGCTATTTTCTTACTTAGACTCATTACTCTTTCCTTACTCTTACTTTTATTTTTGACACGTAAGAAGTATAATTAATATTTATGGCTTATGTCAATAGATTAATTTAATTTTTTATGTTTGTTTGTAGTTTGATTGGAGTGTACTATAGATATTTGTATCGCCATTACGACTATAACTTATCGAGTTTTAAATTGAGCAAACAGTTCATTAGTGGCATTTGTTGTATCGGATAATTTATTACTTATATCCAACATATCTTTAGCACTATTCATATTATTTTTAGTTATTTTTTCAATGTTATTTATCTCTTTAATTATTCTTTGTATATTATCTTTTACACCTTCATTTACTTTAATCGAACTTTCACCTTGTAATGTTACATTTTCCATCACAGTTGATGTAGAGATAATACGTTCATGAAGAGTATCTGATTGTTCAGATACATTTTGAATATTTTTAACATTACTATTCATCTCATTAGAGACGTCCATAACGGCTTGAGTTATTAAATTCAGTGTCATTTGAATATCTTGCAGACTTTTTTGTGTACGTTCAGCAAGTTTACGAACTTCATCAGCAACAACAGCAAAACCACGTCCATGCTCACCAGCACGAGCTGCCTCAATTGCAGCATTTAGAGCTAATAAATTTGTCTGTTCAGCAATATCTGAGATGACTGAAAGTACATCTTTTACCTGACTTGTATTGTTATTTAATTCATTTAGTTTTACAGATAAATCTTCTTCTACTTGAGCAGTTTTAGCAACACTTTGTGCTACATCATCAACTAATTGTCGAGCATCTTTAATATCTGTAAAAGATTGTTTAATTGATTCTTGCATTACTAAATTAGTATCTACGACTTTCATTAGCTCATTATTAGCATTAGTTGAATCATTAACAGCCTTTTGTACAATTTTGATTGCATCATTGCTTCTATCAGAGAAAGTAACTGACATCTCTTCTAGTTGGATGGCGGATGTTTTATTGTTTAATAAACGCATCTGTGCATCACCAATAATAGATTGAACTCTCTCTATAAAACTATCAATGTGAATAGCAGCATGACCAATTTCATCTTTAACTACTAGGTGTAAGCGTTTGGTTAAATCAGCATCACCACTTGCTAAATCACGTGCAACTGTTGTTAATTTATTTATTGGTTTAACAACACCTAAAATAGTTACAATACCCATAAGTATAGAAGCAACTATAGCAATAATCGCTATTATTACCATAATTGTTTGACTTGTTTCAATTGTGTTACTATATTGATTCTTTGAGATATCAAAGTTAGTCTGTGCTAAATTTGATAACCCATCTAGCGCATTGAACATTTTTATAGCCTCTTTATCAAACGTACCCATAAAAGCATTACCACCCTTAGGCCCCTCATCAATGTAAAACTGTGCCATCTTTTTACCTGTAATATAAAATGAGTCAAATGCAACATTTAAATTTTTTGTAGTTTTTAAAATTGTTTTTTGCAACTGCTTATTTGTAAATTTTTTGCCAAGATTATCTAAATCTATTAATAGATTTTTAAGCGTTTTTGCATGCTTTTGTGCTTCTGCGAAACCGTCATCAAAACCATCAGCAGCACGTGTTGCCGAGATATCAGTAAGCCACTGTTGAACTTGAACAACATTAAATTTAATATTTTTACTCAATGTCAATAGTTTGAGTTCTTGCTCTTCAAGCGTATGAAATTGATTTGAAGATTTATTAAGTGTAGTCAAGCTAAAAACTATAATACCAATCATTGATATAACTCCAACGACGATAAGCATTATTATTTTCGCTCGTATTGTAGTGTAGAATTTTCGTATAAAACTTGGCATGTTATATAATCCTTAATAGTTTAAATTAAAACTATTTTAATTATAGCAAATTTAAACTATTAATTAGTTATATAAATTATGATTCATTTAAATTTACATACTCCTCATACGAACCTTTAAAGTCTACAATTTTTCCACCAGGTTTAATCTCTATAATTCTATTTGCATAAGCATCAAGAAGTTCACGGTCATGAGAAACACAAAGAACTGCACCTCTAAATTGTAAAAGTGCTTCTCCTAAAGCTATAATTGCTTCAAGGTCTAAGTGATTAGTTGGTTCATCTAAAATTAGAGTATTAGCACCTTCTAGCATTAATTTTGAGAGCATCATTCTATGTTTTTCACCACCACTAATTGATTTAACACTTTTTTCTTGCTCTTCACCACTAAATAACATTCTACCTAAGCAGTTACGAACTTCTGCTAAATCACCTTTAGGATTAAATCCACGAAGCCACTCATAAAGTGTTATATCACCTGTAATTTTATCTGTAGTATTTTGAGGAAAATAACCACTCTCTGCTGTAGCACCCCATTTTACTGTTCCACTATCTGGTTGTATCTCTTCCATAATGATGTTGCAAAGAGTTGTCTTACCGATACCATTTGCTCCAATAAGAGCTATTTTATCATTAGCTTCAATACGAAAATCAATTCCATCAAGAATTACATTTCCATCATAGCTTTTAGAAATCTCTTTTAAATCTAAAATCTCAACACCAAGTTCACGATTTGGTTTAAAAACTATACTAGGATCACGTCTACTTGATGGTTTAATGTCATCAATATTTAACTTTTCAAGCTGTTTTCTACGTGATGTTGCCTGTTTTGCTTTTGAAGCATTTGCCGAAAATCTTCTTACAAATGCTTCTAGCTGATCTTTCTCTTTAAGTTTTTTATCTCTATCAACTTCCATTTGCTTTTGCATAATAGTTGAAGCTATATACCAGTCATCATAATTTCCAGTAAATGGGCGAATCTGTTGGTAATCAACATCTAAAATATTTGTAACTACTGAATTTAAAAAGTGTCTATCGTGAGAGATAATAACCATTGTACCCTCATGGCGTTGAAGTTGTTGTTCTAGCCAGCCAATAGAGTTAATATCGAGATTATTTGTAGGCTCATCTAAAAATAGGATGTCAGGTTTCGGGAAAAGCACTTGTGCTAATAAAACTTTAAATTTATCAGCACTATCTAGTTCACTCATCTTATTTTGATGTTCAGACTCAGGAATACCAAGTCCTTCTAAAATTTTGCCAATTTTGACAGGGGCTTCATAAGTTGGATCTTCTTCTACACTTATTATCTCAAGTTCACCTAAACGGTTATTTACAGCGTCATCTTCAAAATCACCTGTCATGTAGAGATTCTCTTTCTCTTTAATTGCATCATACAAACGTCTATTTCCATAAAGAACTGCATCACCTATTGTAAACTCTTCGAATGCAAATTGGTTCTGTCCTAGAACTCCAACACGAAGTCCTGATTCAATCTGTACATCTCCATCATACTCATCATCAGTACCTGAAAGAATTTTTAAAAATGTCGTTTTTCCAGCACCATTTGCTCCAATTAGTCCATAACGCTTATGACGATCTAATTTAATATTTATATTTTCAAAGAGTACTCTCGTTCCGAATCGTTTGATTAGATTTACTGTTTGTAACATTTTACCTACCTATAGAAAAATTACAAAATTGTAGCGCAATGTTGGTACAATAGCACTTATGAGCACTATAATTATGCGTTTTGGCATTGTCTTTTTATCACTTTTTATATGGACGTTATTTGTTATAATCTCCATATTTACGATGATTTCATTGGAAAGTAATGTTGATAAAATTATTGTTTTAGCAAATGTATTTGTCTGGATAATTGGACTTTTTGTAATCTACATTTTTCATATTCAACAAAACAGATATATTAAAAATGAGAAAGAGTACATACATAAATTAGAAGAGTTAGCCCATTATGATGCACTTACATCTTTACCAAATAGAACAATGTTTTTTAATTATCTTGATAAAGCTATCGAGATGGCAAAAAGAGATAATAAAAAATTTGTTGTTATGTTCTTAGATTTAGATAATTTCAAACTTATAAATGATACACATGGTCATGTAGTAGGCGATATGCTTCTTGTAAAAATTGCAAATAGAATTAATAATTTAAAACGTGAGTATGATATTTTTTCAAGAGTTGGTGGAGATGAATTTCTTTTTTTACTTTATGAAGAGAATATTTCAAATATTGCAACTTTTGCTCAAAGAGTTTTAGATGTTTTTAATTATCCATTTGAACTAGAAAAAAAACAGATATATATCTCCGCAAGCATGGGAATTAGTTTTTATCCTAAAGATGCTAATTCATCAAAAGAGCTTATTCAAAATTCTGATGTTGCAATGAATAAAGCAAAAGAGTTAGGTAAAAACAATTTTCAATTTTTTAAACAAGAGCTAAATGAGAATATTAAACGTCAATTACATATGGGTGAACTTCTGCGTGAAGCACTTGCAAATCATGAGTTTGTTTTGCATTATCAGCCTAAAATAGATATTAAAACTAATGAAACAATTGGATTAGAAGCTTTAATAAGATGGGAAAGACCAGACTTTGGTCTTGTAATGCCATCTGATTTTATTTGGGTAGCAGAGGAAAATGGTTTCATAAAAGAGTTAGGTTCTTGGGTAATTGAAAAAGTTGTTAGACAGATAAAAAAATGGAGAGCAAAAGGGTATAAAGATGTCCTTGTATCCATAAACGTTTCTGCAAAACAGTTTAATCAGAAAGATTTTTTAGACTTTATTGAAATGAGCTGTACAAAAAAAGGAGTAGGCTCTTGTATTGAATTAGAATTAACAGAAAGCCTATTGATGCACGATATTGATAAAATTCAAGACAAACTTATGTCTTTAAAAAATTTAGGTATAAAACTTTCAATTGATGACTTTGGTACTGGATACTCTAGTTTAAGTTATCTAAAACGTTTTCCTGTTCAGACAATTAAGATAGATAAATCATTTATTGATGATATAGTTACAGATACAAATGATTTAGCAATTTCTGAATCAATTATTGCACTTGCTAATGCTATGAGTATGGATGTTGTTGCAGAGGGAGTTGAGACTAAAGAGCAATTAAATGTATTATCAAAGATTGGATGTAAAGTGGTACAAGGTTACTATTTTAGTAAACCACTAAGTGCTGAAGTGGTAGAAAAATTTTTAGTATGTAATATGGTTAAAAATTAAAATTATTAAATCTTTTGCTACTTATATAAAGTATAACTATTAACACTGCTATTGATAGTGTAATCAAAATAATTTGCTGAAGATACTCTTTTACTAAATTTTGATTTTCACCTATATAAAATCCTAAAATTGTTAGCACTAAAACCCAAATACCAGCGCCAGCTCCTGTATAAAATATAAATTGAGTTATTTTCATACGTGCTAAACCTGCTGGGAAAGAGATATATTGACGAATTCCTGGAATTAATCTTCCTATGAAAGTAGAAATTGCTCCATGTTTTTTGAAAAAATTTTCAAATTTCTCCATCTTATTTTCAGTAACAAAAAAGTAACGACCATATCGAACTAATAATTTACGTCCTAAACTAATAGCTAAATAGTAATTTAACAGCGCACCAGCAAGTGAGCCAAAAATTGCAGCTCCAAGTGCAGGTGTCCAACTCATTTGCTCTGTAAAAATTAAATAGCCAGCTGGAATCATAACTACTTCACTAGGAAATGGAAAAAAGCTACTTTCTAAAAACATCATAATAAAAATTCCCATATAACCAAAACCTGAAATAGTATCTACTATTGCAAAAACAATTTCTTGCATGCGACTCCTTTAGATTAAAAATTATACTATAATGCCAATATGTTATCAATTATTGTATCAGCTATATTTATAGCTACAGTTTTAAATCTATTTTTGAAACGTCTTGGAATTCCAACAATTATCGGCTACATTGTAACAGGTACTATTATTGCATATACTTTTAGACTTCATACTTCAGTACACAATAAATGGTTACAAGAGATAGGTGAATTTGGAATTGTTTTTTTAATGTTTACGATAGGTCTGGAGTTTTCCATCAGGCATTTACAGCAGATGAAAAAAGAGGTTTTTGTTTTTGGTTTTTTACAAGTCTCATTTAGTGCGATACTATTTGCTCTATTAGCAGTACTATTTTTAAATTTAGAGTTTAAAGTAGCACTTGTAATTAGTTCAGCAATTGCTCTTTCATCAACTGCAATTGTACTTAAAACTCTAAATGAAAATGGGGATATTAGTAAACCGTATGGACGTAATGTATTAGGTATTTTACTTTTTCAAGATATTGCTGTTGTACCAATACTTTTGATGGTAGATATTTTCTCTTCAACAGATCAGCATATTGCACTACTACTTCTAAAAACATTTGCTGGTGCTGTTGTTCTTTTAGTTGTTTTATGGTTAGTTGGAAAATATGTTTTAGAGTATATTTTTGAAGTAGTAGGCAATAGTGGTTCATCTGAAATTTTTATAGGTTTTGTTCTTTTAATAGTTATCAGTGCCTCATATTTTGCCCATGTATTAGGCTTTTCATACTCTTTAGGTGCATTTTTAGCAGGTATGTTAATATCTGAGACACACTTTAAACATCAAGTTGTAGCTGATTTAATTCCATTTAGGGATTTACTTTTAGGAGTATTTTTTATTACAGTTGGAATGCAGATTGATTTTAAAATAATATCTCAAAATATTTGGCTAATTTTAATGCTACTTCCTGTAATAATATTTTTTAAAACTTTGATTATATATAAAATTCTCAGTTATTCAATAGTAAAAAGAATAGCACTGAAAGCTTCAATGTCTCTTTTTCAAGTTGGTGAGTTTGCTTTAGCAATATTTAGTCTTGCAAGCACAAAGAATTTAATAGACGCTTCGCAAGCACAAATATTTACAGTTGTAATTATCATAACTATGATAATGACACCATTTGTATTAAGTCATTTGAGTAAGTTCGCAGATTTTATAGATCATGAAGCTGAAGAACCTCTTCCTAATCTTGAATCAGCGCCACTAAAAAACCATACAGTAATTTTAGGTTATGGAAATTTAGGACAACAAGTAGCGTCATTACTTAAAGAGCGTGGTCTTCCTTATGTTATAGTTGAACATAATCATAAACTTGTAAAAAAGGGTCGTGAGACTGGCGATTATGTTTTTTTTGGAAATGCTGCACAAAAAGATATTTTAGAAGCCGTTAAAATTAAAGAAGCAGCATCTGTTGTTGTTGCTATTGATAATAGTGAAAAAATTTATTTAGTCTGTAAAAGTGTTGATGAACTCACACATAATACTCATACTGTTGTAAAAGTTCATAGCAATGAAGAAAAAAAAGAATTAGAATCTCTTAATCTTAAAAATATTATTGTAGAAAATAATCATACAGCACGTTTGATGGTTGAGACTTCTATGCAGTGTAACATATAAAGGAGAAGTAAATGAATAGAGAAAAATTAGCTGGCGCGTTATGGGGGTCATTGTGTGCAGATGCATATGCTTTAGGTGCTCATTGGATTTATGATGTTAAAGAGATTGAAAATTCTAATCTTAATTTAGATGGTTTTAATAATCCTCTTACTACATATCATGGTAGTAAGAGAGCTGGTGATTTTACACACTATGGTGATCAAACTTTGTGGTTACTAGAATCTATTTCAAATGAAAAAAAATTTGATGCCATAAAGTATGCAAAACTTTGGCAAGATAATATGAAGAAGTATAATGGTTATATAGATGGAGCTTCAAAAGCTACGATTGAAGGGCTTGATAAAGATTTGAGTGTTGATATTTGTGGATCATCTTCAAGAGACTTAAGTGCAGCAGGTAGAGTAGCTCCATTAATATACTTTTATAAAAATGATAAAGAGGCACTTTTTAAAGCTATAAAGCTGCAAACTAATTTTACGCATAGAAATGAGAGTGTAGAAGAGAGCGCTCTATTTTTTGCAGAACTTACACTTGCAATGGTTGATGGAGTTGATTTAAACAGTGCAATAACATCTCTATCTAAAAATTACTCTACTACACTTCAAAAGTGGGTGGAACAGGCTAAACTTAGTATTCTTCTACCAACAGCTACAGCGATTGCAAATTTTGGTCAATCTTGTTCTGTTAATGTTGGTTTTTTAGGTGTTATTCATCTGCTAATTAAATATCAAAATGATTATAAAAAAGCTTTAAAAGAGAATATTTTAAGTGGTGGAGATAGTGCTGCACGTGGCATGATTGTTGGAATGGTTCTTGGAGCAAAATTAGAAAATCAAATTGAGCTATCTCTTAAGGAGTCACTTACTAATTTTGATAAGATAAACTCATTCTTTTAAGTTAGTGATATAATAAACAATGTTATCAATTATTGTATCAGCAATTTTAATATCAACTTTATTAAATATATTTTTAAAACGCTACTCTATACCTACAATTATTGGTTATATTGCAACAGGTACAATTATCGCATATGTATTTGAGTTACACACTGCTGTAAATAACCATGATTTAAGAGAGATTGCAGAGTTTGGAATAGTATTCTTAATGTTTACAATTGGACTTGAGTTCTCATTTGCCAATCTTAAAAAGATGCGACGTGAAGTTTTTTTAAATGGTACTTTACAAGTTGCATTAAGTACTACCTTTTTCGCATTAGTCTCTGTATTTATATTAAACTTTGATTTAAAAACTGCGCTTGTAATAAGCTCAGCACTATCTCTTTCATCAACTGCGATTGTTTTAAAAATTCTAAATGAAACTGATGATATAAATAAACCATATGGACGTCATGTATTGGCTATTTTATTACTACAAGATATTGCAGTAATTCCTATTTTACTTATGATAACAATGTTCTCCTCAGTTGATCAACCAATTGCCATTTTACTACTTGAGACTGTTTTTGGTGCTATAGCCTTGTTGGCTATTTTGTGGTTTAGCGGCAAGTATATTTTAGATAGATTTTTCAGTCTTGCAAGCAGTAGTGGCTCTTCAGAAATATTTATTGCTTCAGTTTTATTAATAGTTATGGGGGCATCATTTTTGGCGAACTTGCTTGGATTTTCGTACTCTTTTGGTGCATTTATTGCTGGAATGACTCTCGCAGAGACACGTTTTAAGGAGCAAGTTGAAGCAGACCTAATTCCTTTTAGAGATTTACTGTTAGGAATATTTTTTATAACTGTTGGGATGCAGATAGATTTTTCTATAATTTTTGAAAATTTGTGGAAAATTTTGATGTTCTTACCACTTATAATGGCATCAAAAGTATTAATAACATATTCTATTATTAAGTATGTTAGTACAACTAGAACAGCCCTAAAAACAGCCCTATCTCTTTTTCAAGTTGGTGAATTTTCACTAGCTGTATTTGAACTTGCACGCTCAGGGCATATACTGTCTGAATCTGTTGGTCAGATTCTGATTGTAGTAGTTGTTCTTTCTATGATTTTAACACCATTTGTGCTTAATAATATAAGCTTTTTAGCTGATAAAATTATTGAACAAGAAATAGAAGATAATGAAGTTCCATCATATAAAATGGCAAAATTAAAAAATCATACCATTGTAATAGGTTATGGGCATTTAGGAAAAAAGGTTGTTAAGTTACTTCGACAAGGAACATCTGATTATATTGTGATTGATAACAATTCTAAGTTAATTGAGAAAGCAAGAGAGCGTGGTATTCCTATAATCTTTGGAAATGGTGCATCAAAAGATACCCTAGAGAGTGTAAATATTGCAGAAGCTTCATCTATAATTGTTACTATTGAGAATTCACAAAAATTAGAGTTAATATCCTCTACAATAGATATTATGGAGCATAATGCCTATACTGTTGTTAAAGTTAATCGTAAAGATGAAAAGAGTAGATTAAAAAAGTTTCATCTTGGACATATTATTGTCCAAGATGATGACACAGCAGATAAAATGGTGCATATGTCATTTTATAAAGAATTACCTGTTGTCAATGACTTGAATTAAAAAATCATTACCTTGTTCAATTAATGAAAACCTATGTTTTTTACAAAACTTCTCATTCATATCTTGAACTAACTGTTGAGCCTCTTCTAATGCATCATCTTTTGAGTCATACTCTCTAGTTCCAGCATAACCATTTTTTTTAACGCAACCACACTCTTTTGAAAGAGTTAATTTATACATTTTTATCCTTTTTGAAAAATTATTTTATTAACTAGTTCCATCTTTATAGAAGCTACTTTTCGTGAAATAGCATTACCTTTTGCAATAATAGCATTAATTGTATCATCATCATACTTTTCTCTTCTTGCTCTCATTGGTTCTAAGATATTTTCAATAGATTGATGGCAAAGTTTTTTACAATCAAAACAGCCAATACTAGCTTCTCTACATGAACTAGCTATTTCATCAATTGTCTCTTGTGAACTCATCTCTTTATGATAATCAAATATTAAACAAATATCAGGATTTCCAGGATCATCTCTTCTTACACGTTGAGGATCAGTTTTTGCTCCCTTTAATTTATTTAGAACTTCATTGCTACTGTCGCTTAAATAGATGGAGTTATTGTAACTTTTACTCATTTTACGTCCATCAAGTCCTAATAAGCGTGGAGTTTCACTCATAATCTCTTTAGGTTCAACAAATAAATCCTCAGAATCAAATAGATGGTGAAAACGGCGCAATATTTCGCGAGTAATTTCAAGGTGTGGACGTTGATCTTCACCTATTGGTACACCCTGCGCACCATAAAGTACAATATCAGCAGCTTGGAGTACAGGGTATGTTAAAAATCCAGCTGTATTAATATCTTTACTTTTCATCTGCTCTAATTGATCTTTATATGTTGGATTCCTCTCCAACCATCCAAGAGGAGTAATCATATTAAATAGAAGATACAACTCACTATGCTCTTTTATGGCACTTTGTATAAATATATGACTATTCTCAGGATCTATTCCCGCTGCTAACCATTCACGAATAAGGTCATGACTCAGCTCTTTTAGATTTAATTTGTCTTCATAACTAGTAGAAAGTGCATGCCAATCTGCTACAAAAAAATGACAATCATTTGTCTTTTGTAACTCAATCCAGTTTTTTATCACTCCAAGATAATGACCTAGATGAAGTTTTCCTGTTGGACGCATTCCACTTACTATTTTCATGAATACTCTTTCAATTTTTGCGTGATTATATCAAAATTACGGCATACTCTTTCAAATAATTTCAAGGAAACAGTATGTATCAGTGGATTCTAACGTTACACATAATATCTTTAATCTCATGGTTTGCAATGCTATTTTACCTACCCCGTCTTTTTGTTTACCACGCAGAACAGATTGAAAAAAAAGAGTTTATTGATGTTGTTAAAGTTATGGAAGAGAAGCTATATAAAATTATAGGTCTTCCAGCAATGATTGCAACATTAATAACTGGAATAGGTCTTATTGTTATAAATACAGATATTTGGTCTACTGGTGGATGGTTGCATGTAAAACTTGCTTTAGTAGCAATTCTTGTGGGCTATCATCTTTACCTGAATATTATAAGAAACTCTTTAGCTAGTAATGAGTGTGAAAAGAGCGGTAAATTTTTTAGAATACTAAATGAAGTACCGACTCTTATAATGATTGCTATAGTTACTTTAGTTATAGTCAAACCATTTTAATAGCATTTATTACTACCAACTTTTAGCTAAACTTGCTAGCTCTTTGTGAGCTTTAGCAAAAGCATTTTTTCTAGTATCAGAACCAAGACCAATTCCCTCACAATCTACAAACGTAATATCAGTAATTCCAATAAAACCAAATATTGTCTTTAAATATGGCTCTAAATAGTCATAATCACCAAGTGGATCATGCTCTCCATATTCATTTCCACGTGATGTAATTATTAACATCTTTTTATTATGAACTAATGGAGAATATCCACTACTTTTAATTTCAAAAGTTCTGTTAACTCGTACAATTTGATCAATATATGCTTTTAAATTTGCAGGAATCGAAAGATTAAACATTGGTGTACTTATAACGTAAGATGAAGCAAGAAGTAGCTCATCTACTAACATATTTGAGACTGACATTGCATTTTTTGCATCTTCTGAGTGTTGTGTAGATGGAGTATATGCACCCTCAATCCAGCTCTCTGTTACAAGTGGTACAGGATTATGCCCTAAATCTCTATATTTTATGTGAACAGAATTTTTTTGTTTATACTGAATTAAAAATTCAGTAGCTAGTTGTCGTGATATAGAACGTTGAGACCTCGGGCTAGCGTCTATATGTAAAAGTGTTTTCATATTATTCCTTCATATTATTAATAGTAGTAAACTTTTTTCAAAACTCTAATATAGTAGTGAAATTTTACTAAGAGTATTAATAAATTTTGAAAATTTCAACATGAAATTTTTATTATAATTCATAATTAATATAATAATTGATTTTACTTAAATATATACTAAGCTATAAGTTAATCACATTAAATTCACTATGTGACGAAAGGATATTTTTTATAGTTAAAATATTTCATTATTTTACTTTATAAAAAGTAGGCTGTATATACCTGTAGATATAAATATAATTAAATATCATATTTTAGAGTGTTAAAAAATAGGCAGTTAAACATAAATTTTTATAAAATTAATTTACTAAGTATAGCTTTGCAAGAGATTTATTAAATACTTATATGGTGAAAAATTATTCTTCATCGCTAACTACTTCTCTAAATTATCATCTTCTGTGGATTGTTTTTTAGCTTTTGCTTTAAAGAGTACAGGAGTACCCTCAAAATCAAAATTCTCTCGTAAGGTATTTGTTAAATATCTTCTATAACTAAAGTGTAAATCTTTTGGTCTATTCATAATTAAAGCAATTTTAGGAGGTCTTACATCATATTGAGTTGCATAATAAATTCTAACCATTCTACCATTTGGAGATGGCAAATGATGACGTCTAATGGCAGTTTCAATAGTCTCATTAAGTTTAGATGTTGGTATTCGCATAGTAAAGTTATCGAAAATTCTTAAAATATAGTCAAAAATCTTATGTACATGACGGTTAGTAAGTGCAGATATTGTCATTATAGGAGCATAATGTAAAAATTTAAAGCGATCTCTTAGAGCCATTTCTAGCTTTTTAAACTCATCACATTTAATGTCCCACTTATTTAAGACAATTAAACAACCTAAATGATTTTTATCAATAAGACCAGCTATTTTTTCATCTAAATCTGTAAATGGTGTACTAGCATCTAATACAAGTATAGCTAAATCTGCTTTTTCTAGCATCTCTTCAGTGCGCATAAGAGCAAATTTTTCAATTCCTTGGATTTTACCACGACGTCTAATTCCTGCAGTGTCAACAAAAGTGATTTTTCTATCATTATACGTTGTAACTTCATCAATTGGATCAATAGTAGTTCCAGCTATTGTGCTAACGATTGAACGCTCTTCTCCTAAAAGTGCATTAAGAAGAGAACTTTTACCAACATTTACACGTCCTATTATTGATACTTTAATATTTTCATCATCATCTATTGGATGAATATGTTCACTCTGTCCACCATCTAATTGAGTATATATCCATTTTAAAAGGGCATTCACTTTACGGTTATGTGAAACAGAAATTGGGAAAATATCATCTATTCCAAATTGATAAAACTGCCATTTATTCTCTTCAAGTTTGTCATTATCCATTTTATTTATAATAAGCGCAATAGATTTACCCATTTTTTGAAGTTCGTAAAAAAGTTTTCTATCATCCTCCTCACTAAGTCCACGTCCATCTACCATGTAAAGTATTATGTCAGCTTCATGAGCTGTCTCAATAGATTTATGTCGAATTTTGTCAAATAAATCATTTCCATCATCTAGTCCACCAGTATCTAGAAGTTCTACCTCTTTATCTTCAATTTGTGCAACTCTACGCTTTGTGTCACGAGTAGTTCCAGCTTGTTCTGAAGTAATTGCATCACGCATTTTAAGAAGGCGGTTAAATAGTGAACTTTTGCCCACATTCGGTTTTCCAATAATTGCTAATTTTTTCATAATGCAATTATACCTTTTATACGCGTAATATGATAGTCAAGAATAATGGGTATACACTCCAATCAAACTACAAACAAACATAAAAAATTAAATTAATCTATTGACATAAGTCATAAATATTAATTATACTTCTTACGTGTCAAAAATAAAAGTAAAGTAAGGAAAGAGTAATGAGTCTAAGTAAGAAAATAGCACTAAGTGCTACAACGGCGTTAGTAATAGGGAGTAGTAGTTTGTATGCAGAGAGTAATACAACAATACCACAAATACCAAATG
>Ga0316207_10003593_pt1 | contig 14235 bp, 17 predicted proteins | sample 6weekpyrite_MG_FD_204943 | JGI IMG/M metagenome (GOLD analysis project Ga0316207, IMG submission 204943) | Microbial mat bacterial communities from mineral coupon in-situ incubated in ocean water Damariscotta River, Maine, United States -... | ecosystem: Environmental > Aquatic > Marine >... | reverse complement strand
TAAAAAAGTAGCGTTGACAGCGTGTATGAGAAAATTTATTACCATGTTAAATGCCATGGTAAGAGACAGGTGTGAATGGGCCTATTGATTATTTTTTATTGGGGTTGACGCCACAGTCGCTTGTTAGCTGCTGCTACAAGGCAGACTGTAGAAAAGCGGTTTTACACGCTTCACTGTTTGTTTGGTTTTTCCTTGTTCACTATAACTCAAAAAGAGCACCATTTGACAGAGTGTCGCTTCCTGTGCGGCGTTGTTTGTTTCCAGTTTTAACTGCGATTGCCACGAAACAAAATTGAACATGTTGTTAAAACTAAATTTGTTTAAAGGTTGTTACTAATTTTTTTTACACTAAAAACACAAAAGCGATTCTACTTTTACAGCTAACGCCCAGTTAAATGGACGCCGCTTTTTGGCGGTCCATTTTGAACGCCTTGTTGGGCGCTGTTAGAGCGAAGTAGATTAAATACAAGCCCAATATTAGATCAATTGAACCACAAAACTCAAGCCACCATTCAGGTGTGCCGGTGTTTACAAATAACATATTATGATATGTGTCATATATAGCATGTGTGATACAGCCAACGGCTACAATTGAGGTAGATGTTTTTCTTTTTGTTTTAATGGATAAATATGCGAGTAAAAAGAATATAAAACCAATACCAGCTTCCTTATATAGGGCTGTGTAATTATTTGCATAAAGAGCAAATACGAAGTAGTACAATGGGAATGTGGCTAGCAATATTGGATAGGGTAATTTCGCTCTTTCGAGTCTACGTCTTTTGAAATGCCAAATAATAAGAATGGCTGTGATAATTCCTATTGTTAATGCATAAATATTCATTTCAATTCCTTTTGTTTTTTTATTACGCCCAACAGTGATATATACGGACGTCCGTAATTTACCTGTTTATACGGATGTCCGTATAAATCGGTTGTAATTATTGTTGGTGTTGATAATAATCGTTCTGGCTAAGGAATGCCAATGAGAGCTTTATTTTGCTAAGGAGTAGCAGTATGGTTGATTCTTCTATTGCCCATTTCTGGGATAAATATATTTTAAAAACAAAGATTTACGGTGTTAAACAGCATAAGGCCTACTGGTATGTGCGTTATGCTGAGGCCTATATTAAAGCCTCTAATGGGGTTCGTCTGTCGCATCATACGGAGCAGGATTTAGAGGATTATTTAAAAGTAAAATACGGAAGTCCACGTTATCAGGGGTGGCAGTTAAGGCAAATGCTGGTTTCTCTGGAGATTTTATTTAAGGAAATGATTAAACCCGCGTGGGCGATCGATTTTAACTGGCATAAATGGCGGATTAGAGCGGATGATAGACAGGCCCAGTCTGCTGATCCTGCTACACAAAATATTGATGCTGATTTTATTCACCGGCAGTTAACTGAAAAGAGCCCACGGATGGCGTCTTTATTTTCACAGGTTTTCGAGGAGTATCCCGATTGTATTAGTGATTTACTCACTCAAATTCGTATCAAGCAGTATTCAATAAGAACAGAGCATGCTTATTTAAACTGGTTTTTACGTTTGGTGGCATTTTGTTCTTTTGAAAATCCTTGTAGTTATAACGAGAGTACTTTGAGGTCTTATCTTGAGTATCTTGTGGTTTCACGAGGTGTGTCGGCGAGCACTCAGGCGCAGGCATTATCGGCTATTGTGTTTTTTTATAAAAATGTGCTTCAGCAGGAAGTATCTGAAAACCTGGAGTTTGCTCGGGCAAGAAAGCCCAGGCGTTTACCTGTTGTTTTATCTCGCGATGAAGTGAAGCGCCTGTTTAATCATATGCCAAATACACAGGCTCTAATAATGACGAAGCTGCTTTATGGTTGTGGCATGAGATTAATGGAGTGTATACGCCTGAGGGTGCTGGATGTTGATTTCGACTACAAACAGATAATAATCCGTCAGGCCAAAGGAAAAAAAGATCGCATTGTGCCTATTCCCGAGTTGTTGCTGGATGATTTAAAAAATCAGCTAGGTCGTATTGAGGTGCAACATCAGGTGGATCGGTCTAAGGGTTATGGTCAGGTGTATATTCCTGAAGCGCTGGCAAGAAAATATCCCAATGCTGCAACAGAACTTAAATGGCAGTATGTGTTCTCGGCGACGGTCATCTCTAAAGATCCTCGTTCAGGTAACTACAGACGGCATCATGTGCATGAGTCGAGTTTACAGAAGGCTATTAAGCGGGCCACTGTTAAAGCTGGAATTTTAAAGCGCGTTAGTAGCCATACCCTGAGGCATTCATTCGCAACACACTTACTCGAATCCGGTTATGATATTCGTACTGTGCAGGAATTGCTGGGGCACTCGGATGTTTCCACTACAATGATCTACACCCACGTGTTAAATAAACCGGGAGTGAGTGTGAATAGTCCGCTGGATTTATTAATCTGAACCCTGATCTATTTGCGCTCGCTCAAATATACTGTTGACCGAGCTGTTGCTTTATATGCGCTAAATTACGCATAAAATCGTCCGGGGTATCAATATCATTGAGCGCGTCAAGCAGTGTGTATTGATAGTTGAGTGTTTCCATGTTTTTAATGCATTGCTGTAGTACGTGTTCGGTACTCCAGACTGTGTCTCTGAATACATCTGCAGATATTCTGTTGCCACCAATTAATACATAGCCACCATCCGTTGCCGGGCCAATGACCATATCATGATGGTTAAGCGCGTTAAACGCATGTTGAAGATGTTTCGCGTTAAGTTCCAGACAGTCGCTGCCAATAAGAACCGTTCTTTCATAGCTTCGCAGGCTGTGTTCTATGGCATGGTGCATGCGCTCGCCAATGTCATTTCCCAATTGTGGTTGTAGGGTGAACTCATATTGAAAAGCCAGTTGCCTTAAAAAGGGGTGATCAATATCTGGCGTTGTATACAGTGTGATATCTGTGCTGTTTAATTGTGATGCATTGCGTATGCAATGTGTCAGCAGGTCTTTATAAAATTGCGTGCTTGTTGCCTGCCCAAGTAATGGATGCAAGCGTGTTTTGCATTGCCCAGTAATGGGAGCTCTTGCGAATATTATCAGTTGTTGACGATTAGCTGTCATGCTGTGGGTACTGTGTTACGAGCTTCTCGGCGGGTGTGCCCAAAAAATATTTTAACCGCAGTGTCCACATTAGCAATACGGTGCGGAGAACACCATGTTTTTCCCAGCGTCGACTGGATGTGATTAAAGGTCTGTTTTTTATACATACCGGTTTGGATATTTTCTTTAAACGTCTACTTATTTCAATGTCTTCCATTAACGGTATGGGCGAATAACCAGAGAGACGCTTGAAAATATGACGATAAATAAAAATGCCCTGGTCGCCACTGGCAATGCCGGTGATGCAGGAGCGTATATTAATCAGTGATTCTATTAATCGAAACACAGGCTTTGAGCTGCTGAGTTTAATATTAAAACGACCCCAGAGGTAATGCGTTGTTTTCAGTTCATGAATAATAATGCGATCCAGGTTTTCCGGGCAGAGTGTATCCGCATGTATAAAACAGAGTATGTCGCCTGTTGCTTCGTTTGCGCCTGCATTCATTTGTGCGGCACGACCTTTTTCGCAGCTGATAATTTTATCGCATAAGGGTGTGGCCAGGGTCACTGTGTTATCGATGCTGCTGGCATCACCCAGAATGATTTCATGTCCGCGTTCACGTAAAGTCTGCAAGGGTTTTAGCGTGGCTTCAATGTTTGCCTCTTCATTAAGGCAGGGAATAATAATAGAGAGTTTACAGGGCATGTTTATGGTGTTACTGGCTCAGCGCGCCACCGCAGCTGGAGCCGCTACCGGCCGTACAGCCATAGCAGTGATCAGCCACCATAATCTGGCTGTTTGCCAGCGTATTTATTTTTAACGCTGATATATATGTTTTAAATGGTGTCTCAAGTTGGCTGGGAATGTTTAGCATCTGGTTAAAATCACAGTCATATATATATCCCTGCCAGTCGAGGCTAATCAGATTGCGGCACATAACCGTAGATACGTTATTGTCGGAATGTGAATTTTTTAAAAGCTGCATGTAGTTATTAAATTCGCCCTTGCTCATTAGCATACTGCCAAAGCGCATAATGGGCATATTCGTTAATGTATAAAGATGATTAAATTCAATATCGAATTCGTCTTTTAATTTCTTTTTATAGTCTACTTCTAGTGGCTGCTGTGCGGGTGGCAGGAATGCTCCGGTGGGGTTATACATTAAATTAAGATGCAGGTTTGTATCGTTTTTTCCATAACCGAGGTGGTTTAGTTTTTTTAAGCCCATTATGCTGCTTTCGAAAACCCCTTTGCCACGTTGCTGGTCTACATTGTCCTGTGTGTAACAGGGTAATGAGGCGACGATCTCAACGTTATGCTGCGCAAGAAATGTCGCCATATCTTCATAGCCTTCTTCGTTGAGTATAGTGAGATTGCAGCGATCGATTATGTTGAGTTGTAACGCGTGGGCTTCACGTACCAGATAACGAAAGTGCGGATTCATTTCGGGTGCGCCGCCGGTGAGATCGAGTTTCTTTATGTTGTTTTCTTTTATAAACGATAAGATGTCATTAATGGTGTCTAGTGACATCTGTTCTGTGCGTTTTGGGCTTGCGTTAACGTGACAGTGCAGACATTGCTGGTTACAGGTATATCCAAGATTGATCTGTAATGTGTCAAGCTGGCTTCGCCTGAGTGGCGGAAAATCTGAATTGAGTAACAGAGGTTTGCTATCTAGCATAATAATGTGCGTATTGTCGTAAAATTAATATGGTGATGAGTGAGTGCGCGTTAAGGTGCATATTAGTCGGATTATCTGACAACAGGGTAATGGTGTTTGTTCCAGTCGGTCATACCCATGCGAACCACCTTTACATTTTCAAATCCAAGATTACTTAACATTTTTGACGCACTCGATGAGCGTCTGTCTGTTCTGCAAATGGTGATCACAGGCCTGTTTTTATAGTTTTCGATTGTGCTGATTTTCTGTTGCAGTTCTTCAAGTGGAATTAAGGTGGCCTGTTCGATATGTCCCTGTTCACCATTGAAATCTGCTTCGCTACGCACATCGAGCAGGAGTAGATCATCATTGTTATCTAGCTGTTCCTTTAATGTATTAATATCTATCATGTCGACATGGCGTAGTTTATTTATCATGCGAGGAATAAACATTACCGTGGCCAGTAGCGCGATACCGAGCAGTACTTTTTGAATAATATCTTCCCCGCCGGTGGCGGCTTCCTTGCCAATGTAGCCGAGGTAGGTATAGGCAATAGCTCCGGGTAGCATAAAAATATAAGTCGCAATACTGTATTGGGTAAAGCTTATTTTAGTTAGGCCCAGCGCATAATTTAACAGGTTGAATGGAAACAGGGGCACCAGCCGGGTGAAGGCGACAAAACGCCAGCCTTCACTTTCAACACCTTTTATTAACTGTTTCAGCTTGCCGGAAGATTTTTTTTCAACCCAGCTGGATGCCAGATAACGTGCAACCATGAATGAAATCATCGCGCCAAGGGTTGCCCCAGTGAGACTATAAAGCGTGCCATACACCGGACCGAATAATGCGCCGCCGAGCAGGGTGAGGATAGAGCCGGGCAGAAACAGCACGGTACTGATGATATAGAGCAATATAAAAATAAAGGGTGCAAGGCTGTCACTGGACTGAAGCAGCTGCTGCACGCGTTCGGCACTAATAACCTGAGGATTCATGGCGGCAATTGCAATAACGCCGAGAATGACAATAAACAGGATAATGCGCACAGCCTTAGCTGACATCAGATTTCTTCTCATCTATTTCATTCGACCATTCACGGCGATTAATTGCGTAGCCGCTTACTTTTCCAGAAAATGGCATGATTAATAAACCCTGTAACCAGGTGGCCTGCTTTGGCGTGTTGAAATGTCTAATGCCAATGGTCATTCCTGTGTGCCCATGTCGAGGTTGTTTTCTGTAGGTACCAAAAAGCCTGTCCCAGCAACTTAAGTTAAACCCAAAATTACTGTTGGTTTCATCATCTTCAATTGAATGATGTACGCGATGCATATCGGGGGTGACGATAAACAGGCGTAGAAAACGATCCAGCTTATCGGGTAAGCCCACATTGCCATGGTTAAACATCGCCATGCCGTTAAGTAGAACTTCAAAAATAATCACAGCAACCACCGATGGGCCGAGTGCTGCAATCGTTGCCATTTTAATGAGCATGGAAATGAGTATTTCAATGGGGTGAAAGCGTGACCCGGTGGTGACATCAAAGTCTATATCGGCATGGTGCACCCGATGCAATCGCCACAGTGCGGGAACTGCATGGACCATGACATGTTGCAGGTAAATAATCAGATCGAGAATAATCACCGCAAGTATCAGCTCGAGCAGTGAATTGTATTCAAAATAATTGAACAGGCCCCAGCCCTGTTGCTGGGCAAACACGGCCATGCCCACGGCAGCGACGGGAAATACCAGGCGCAGTATGGCGCTGTTTAAAAAGACCAGTGCAAGATTGTTTCCCCAGCGTAGAAGTTTCGACACTTTAATCGCACGTTTCGGTGCGCGGAGTTCCCACAGGCCCATTATGGTGAGCATACCGAAAAATACGCTCAGGCGGATGGTGAGTTCGTGCTCTGTTATAAAGCTTTCAAAAGGCATCTTCGTGGCTCAACTATTTAGGGTGTTATATTCTGTTCTGCTGGTCAGGGCTTGTTTATTCGGCCTAAACCGGCCTATAATTAAATAATAAAAAGTATTCAATTGATTACTTGAATATGGAGGTTAGCCCTCAATGGCGTCGGCGTCAAGTGCCGGTTTACACGATCTGGATTGGCCTAATGCAGGATGAGAGGCCAGTTAATTTACATGTAAGAGATTATAAGTGTCTGAATTTAAAAATAATATTTTTGAGCAATTTGCACGCATTGGCAAGGCGCTGAGCAATGGTAATCGGCTGCAAATACTCGAATATCTGGCGCAGGCAGAGCGCAGCGTAGAGCAGCTGGCTAAAGTGTCTGGCCTAAGTGTCGCTAATACTTCTCAACACCTGCAGCAGTTACGACAGGTGGGGCTCGTTACCAGCACGAAACGGGGTCTTAATGTGTATTACCGTATTGCCAGTGATGATGTGGTCGAGTTATTGCGCGTTATGCGTTGTGTAGCTGATCATCATCTGGCAGATGTTGGGCAGTTGGTGAATACCTTTCTGACGGTTAAGGATGAGCTGGAACCGCTCAGCAGAGAAGAATTATTAAAGCGCGTTGAGCAGGGCCTGGTGACAGTTATTGATGTTCGCCCAGCGCTGGAGTTTGCTGCGGGCCATTTGCCCGGCGCAATAAATGTTCCCCCTGATGAATTAGAAAAACGTCTGCAGATGCTAGACTCAAAGCAGGAAGTTGTGGCTTACTGCAGAGGAGCGCATTGTGTGTACTCATTCAATGCGGTTGAAAAGCTGCGAGCTCAGGGAGTGAAGGCCAGCAGGCTCGAAGATGGTTTTCCAGAATGGAAGAGCGCAGGCTATCCGGTAGAAATGTCTGCCTGATGCGGCTGCTTTGCCTTCTGGTGTGTGCTCTGGATCTGTGATTCTGCATCATGAATGAGCCAGTATTTATAGCGTGAGATGAGGTAGGTATTATGAAGTTGCTTTTTGTATATAACGCAGACAGTGGTCTGTTTAATACCCTGACAGATATCGCACATAAGCTGATTTCGCCTGGCACCTATCAGTGTAATCTATGTAATTTAACTCACGGCTACTTTGCGGCACGAGAAGAATGGATACACTTCCTTGAGGATCTGGATGCAGAAATCAGTTTTCTGCATCGTGATGAATATATAAAACAGCATGGCCAGCCGGATGCCGAACTGCCCGCTATATTCGTTGAGTCAGAAGACAAGCACTTGCTCTGGGTCGATAAAGATGTCATTAACGGCCTCTCATCTACCGATGCATTAATGGAGATGATTCGTGCGGCTGTATTGAAAAAGCAGTCAGGCTCGTCACATGAAGAGATATTTGCAAGCCTTCCTGGCTAGGCCTGCGCTACTTTTTTTAGCTGTAAAGCACTGCCAGAGTTACCCGATAGCCGACTGGTTCAGTGTTTGTGCTGGCAATTCGCTATGGCTATTTTCTCCCGCTTACTTTTATTGTAACCTTGGTCACCTGAACGGGCATGTCAGATGTCAGCCCTGTTTTTATGAATAACAAATATAGTGTGACAGTGAGCAATATTAGACCTTTCAAAAATACCTATCCACAGATTGCCGATTCAGCCTATGTTGATGCTGCGGCCTGTGTGATTGGCGATGTGGTGATTGGTGCAGACTGCTCGATCTGGCCAATGGTCGCTATTCGTGGCGATGTGAATTTCATTCGCATTGGTGAGCGCAGCAATATACAGGATGGGAGTGTTTTGCATGTAACCCATAAAGGCCCTTTGAGCCCCGAGGGTAATGCGTTGCATATCGGTTCTGATGTCACTATCGGGCACGGGGCGGTGATTCATGCCTGCACAATAGAAGATGAGTGCTTGATTGGAATGGGTTCTGTTATCCTCGATGGAGCAGTGATTGAAAAAGGCGCCATGATTGGAGCCGGTAGTGTGGTGTCGCCCGGTAAAGTACTGGCCGGTGGATACCTTTATCTGGGATCGCCTGCGAGACAGGTGCGTGAACTGAAGCAACAGGAAAAAGATTTTCTAAAATATTCTGCGCAGCATTATGTTGCATTAAAAAATGATTACTTGAATGATTAACTGGATGAGTCATTTATAAACTCATCTCTGGTTCTATGGCGAAGTCATACAGGCTGTACTATCTTTGGCTAAACCATGTTTACAGTGAAGGAAAAACACACATGAAAAAAGTTATACAGTTAATACTAATGAGTTCTATATTGCTCACAGCAAATGCCATAGCTGAAACCGGTATTTCACGCAGCATATTCACGACGGCGATTGAAGACAAAGAGCCTGTGTCGGATATGAATGTCATTACCAATAAAACGTCACGGGTCTATTTTTTTACCGAATTAACTGGCCTCAAAGGTCATGCGATTACTCATCGCTGGGAATATAATAATAAAACCATGGCCGAGCTAAGCTTTGATATTGGCGCAGATCGCTGGCGCACCTGGTCGAGTAAAAATATACTGCCCGGCTGGACGGGCACCTGGCAGGTTTCTGTATTAGATGAAGGTGGCAATATCATGGATCAGAAAACATTTGAGTATCATGATGAAAGCATGTACCTGAAAGATGAAACAAATACGAATACAGAGAGTAATACCCAGCCCGAATAATTTGATGTGAGATAAAATATGAGTGAAGAAAAAACCTTAATGGATTTTGTCAAAGAGGCAAAAGCACAGATCACCGAAGTTGAAATATCTGAAGTAGTCGATTTACTAGATGACGGTTATCAGGTGCTGGATGTGCGTGAGCCGGCAGAATTTATTTCGGGTACTATTGATGGTGCGCACAATATTCCAAGGGGCGTGCTGGAACCGGCCTGTGATCGTCAGTATCCCGGTCATCGTGAAGAAATGATGGATCGTGATAAAAAATGGTTATTGTTCTGTGCAACCTCAGGTCGCTCAGCAATGGCTGCAGCGGTCATGAAGCAAATGGGTTTTAAAAATGTTAAAAATATTAATGGTGGTATGGCAGCATGGAAAAGTGCTGAAATGCAGGTGGTTATTCCGCCGCATCATTAATACATAAACAGCTCACTATTGAGTGAGTTGTTTACGTAGCTCTTCAATAACGCTCTGAGTTTCAGGGCGTTTTTTTCGCCAGATAAAAAAAGATTCTGCCGCCTGTTCCACCAGCATGCCCAGTCCGTCATATGTATGTGCCGCACCCTGTTGACTTGCCCATTGCATAAAGGGTGTTGCTTTTGCTGCATACATCATGTCATAAGCGCAGGCATTTTGATGAAATAGTTTTTCAGGTAACGGCGGGAGTTCACCGGATAAACTGGCTGAGGTGCCATTTATAATAATATCGAAAGTCATACCTGATAATTCATCATAAGCACAGGCATTGATATTGCCAAATGATTTAAAATCTTCTGCTAATTGCTGTGCTTTAGAAACCGTGCGATTGGCAATAACAAGTTGCTCGGGTGATTGCAGCAGGAGTGGTTCTAATACGCCACGGACTGCGCCGCCTGCACCAATCACTAAAATACGTTTATTAGTTATAATTTGCTGATGATTTTTGCACAGGTCGTTTAACAGGCCTACGCCATCGGTGGTATCACCAGAAATAACATCACCCTGAATATGTAACGTATTTACCGCACCGGCACGTTGTGCGCGTTCACTTAATGTTGTCGCCAGTTCAAATGCATCCTGTTTAAATGGCACGGTGACATTCAGGCCTTTGCCATTTTGCTGTGCAAAGGTTTCAACAAAATCTTTGACCTTGCCAATCTCTACCAGCTCTGCGGTGTAAGTTATCGATTCGCCGGTTTGCTGTGCAAATGCCTGATGAATACTCGGTGATTTGCTATGGCTAATCGGGTTGCCTATAACCGCATAGCGATCAATGGTTGTTTCACTCATAAATAAATATCTCTAAACAGGCAGGTGAAAGCTTTTATATGATTATTCCTGTAACCAGCGCGCGGCGTCTTTTGCGAAGTAGGTAAGAATGCCATCGGCGCCTGCACGTTTGAAACATAACAGGGCTTCCAGTACGCAGGCTTTTTCATCCAGCCAGCCATTCTGTGCAGCCGCCTTGAGCATCGCGTATTCACCGCTGACATGATAGGCATAAGTCGGCACGGCGAGTTCCTGTTTTACCCGGCGTACAATATCGAGATACGGCATGCCGGGTTTTACCATCACCATGTCGGCACCTTCCTGAAGGTCCAGTACAACTTCACGAATCGCTTCGTCTGAGTTAGCCGGATCCATCTGATAGGTGTATTTGTTGCCGCCTTGTAAATTACCGGCTGAACCCACGGCATCTCGAAACGGTCCATAAAAACTCGACGCATACTTAGCCGAGTAGGCGAGAATGCGCGTGTGAATATTGCCGCTGGATTCCAGTGCTTCACGGATTTCTCCAATGCGACCATCCATCATGTCAGATGGGCCAACAATATCGGCGCCCGCCTGTGCGTGAGAGACGGCCTGCTGGCACAAAACCTCTGTGGTTTCATCGTTAAGCACATAACCTGTGTCATCAATTAAACCGTCCTGACCATGGGTAGTAAACGGATCAAGCGCCACATCGGTCATTATTCCAAGCTCTGGGTGCGCAGCCTTAATCGCGCTTACCGCACGTTGTGCCAGGCCGTCAGGATTGTAGGCTTCGGCTGCATCTTCGGATTTCTTTTCTGCAGGCACAACGGGAAACAGGGCAATTAATGGAATACCCAGCTTGACGCATTCTTCGGCTTCTTTTAGTAACAGGTCAATACTCAGGCGCTCAACACCGGGCATAGATGGAACTGCCTCGCGCTGCTTTTCACCTTCAAGCACAAACATAGGATAAATAAGATCGTTCGCGCCAAGCTGGTTTTCACGCATCAGGCGACGGCTAAAATCATCGCGGCGCATACGGCGCATACGTAGCCAGGGGAAATTGCTGGTATTGTTCACATGAATATCCTGTTATTGATACAAAAGAAGCCAATCGTTTTGAGGTTTGCTAAAGTGTCTATTTTACCTACTGCGGCACAATCTATACAGGGCTTAAACAGGAGAATTGATATGTATAAAAGATTTATTGCAGGTGTTCTGGCTTTAGCTGTATCCATGCTGACGTTTGCAGTGCAATCGGCAACGCCATCACCCATTTATAAGCAGTCGGTGAATTTGCCTATGGATGGTGTGTATACCGCGGTTTATCAGGCGCTGGAAGAGGCTCGCTTCTATGTGGTGCTGGAGCCGAACATTGGCAAAAATGCAGCGCGTTTTGCAGATAAATGGGGCGACGAGTACAACACGAATAAGCTGCAGCATATTCGTAGCATGGTGTTCTGTAATATCTGGTATGCCAATGCGGTAGGCAATGCCGATCCGGATATGCTGGCCTTGTGTCCGCTACGTATTGGCATGTATGAGAAAAACGGAAAAACCACCGTGGTATTTGCACGGCCCACGGTGATGGCAGCGCAGAGTCCCGCAAAATCTATACTCGAAGAAGTTGAAGCGCAGGTGGTTGCGGCAATTAAAGTTGGTATTAATAGTGCAAAAAAATAAACAGAGTTGTGCACAACGTTTATTTCTCTGGGGCCTGTGCTTAACGATTAAACGGATAATGTTAGGCTGATGCCGCAGAAAATTTTTGCCCTGATTGCCAATCAGCTGGCGCTGCTAACCTTCTCCGGCGCGTTACTGGCATATTTCCACCCGCCGTTATTTTTAGTATTTAAAGATTACTTTCTGTGGTTTTTTGCAGCCACCATGTTTGCACTGGGTCTGGTGCTAAACCCGGCGGACTTAAAAACCGAACTGATGAATCCGCGACGTATCGCGCTGGGTGTGCTGGCGCAGTTTAGTGTGATGCCATTGCTGGCATTTCTAATTGCTCAATATCCCGGATTTACCCCGGCTATTGCCATTGGGTTTATTATCGTTGGCTGCGCACCCGGCGCAATGGCAAGTAACGTGATTGTTTATCTGGCCGGTGGGGCTGTGGCTTTCTCCGTAACCCTGACGACCGTTGCAACTCTTCTTTCACCGCTATTAACACCGTTACTGGTGAAATGGCTGGGAGGCGCCATTTTACCCGTGGAATTTTTGCCGCTGATGTTAACCATCATTAAAACGGTGTTGCTGCCGCTGGTGTTAGGTTTAATTGTGCAACGCTGGCAGGGGCGTTATCTGCAGTCGGCAAGAACTATGGCGCCCGGTATAGCTGCACTGGCAATTATTATAATCTGTAGTTATGCCGTAGCGGCCAATCAGACGCGGATTGCACAGCTGGCGGCGCCGGTATTGCTGGGAGTGATTCTGGTCAATCTGCTGGGCTACCTGATTGGCTGGTATCTGGCGCGCCTATTTGGCTTTGCTTATCTGTATCGCATTACCCTGATGATTGAGCTGGGTATGCAAAATGCAGGCATGGGCGTGGCGCTGGCATTACAGCATTTTCCGGCCGAGTCGGCATTGCCCGGTGCGCTGTTCGCTGTGTGGTGTATCTTAACGGCGGCTATTGCCAGCAGCTATCTACGACGTCGCTTGTCGTTGTCTGAGCGGGCTGCTGAAGCAGCCTGAATATCTAGACAGATCATGATAAAAACCATAAGAACATTTCGCCTATAACAACAAAGTTATACGCTCAGTTATGTCAGTTTCTCTTCACCAGGGTAAATTTTCTGGAGTCAATCACTAGAGCGAATTTTAAGGTCACTATATGGCTATTGAGTGTGCAGGGCCACTATGTGTCGGCGCCGCTTGCCCGGCCTGGTATCTAGCATAAAAAAGCTCAGGTTAAGATTTAACCTGAGCGATATTTTATTCAGAAACTATATCAACGCTTTGTATGATAACGGTATCGAGTGGAACATCCTGAGAGAAAACGCCTTTTCCACCGGTGCGTAAATTTTCAATGGCATCAACCACGTTCATGCCTTTGCTGACCTTGCCAAAAACAGCATAACCCCAGCCGCGCATATTCTTGCCACTAAAATTCAGAAAGTCATTGTCTTTTGTGTTTATAAAAAACTGTGAAGTAGCAGAATGTGGCATATTGGTTCGCGCCATGGCAATGGTGCCACGGTTATTTTTTAAACCGTTAAAAGCTTCATTGGCAATGGGGGGTTGTGTTTCTTTACGTTCCAGTTCTGTGGTGAAGCCGCCTCCCTGAATCATAAAGTCTTTGATCACGCGATGAAAAACGGTTCCACTATAAAATCCACTTTTTGCATAGGCCAGGAAGTTTTCAACACTCAGCGGCGCTTTCTCCCTGTTTAGCTCAAGCTCAATGACGCCCTTGTTTGTCGTTATTTTAACAACAGGGTTTGCAGCATGTGCATTCAGGCTGAGTACCAGTAAAGAAAAAATGAAGAGTCGTTTAAGCATGGTTGTATCTCAATAATGGTTTGGGTTTTATTTTCGTTTAGGTTCTATTATTTTCATGTACAGAGTAATAATTTCATCAACCAGTATAGCTACGGGCATTTCTTTCATACGATCTGATTTCTGCATGCATTTTAACAGGAGAACTTCTCGAATAATTCCCTGATACATGAGTGCCGCTGCTTCTGCATTGATGGGTTTTATTTTTCCCTGTGACT
>Ga0316207_10003592_pt1 | contig 14235 bp, 14 predicted proteins | sample 6weekpyrite_MG_FD_204943 | JGI IMG/M metagenome (GOLD analysis project Ga0316207, IMG submission 204943) | Microbial mat bacterial communities from mineral coupon in-situ incubated in ocean water Damariscotta River, Maine, United States -... | ecosystem: Environmental > Aquatic > Marine >... | reverse complement strand
AAACGCTTCAGGGTCTGCTCGGTGTTCTGGGTCAGGTTGTCGGTGAACGCTGCCAGGTTGTTGGCCGGGGTGGCGTGGGGCCAGTCAGCGCTTTGCACGAACTGGGGCTGTGCAGCCACCATCACTAGCTTGTCTATTTGCTGTGGCCAATGCAGTGCGGCATTCAATGATGCCATGCCGCCCAGTGACCAGCCGATCCAGGTGGCGTTGCCCCCTATATTTTCAGCGGCAGCGTCGAGCATTAGCTGTGACAGGCGGTTGAGATCAAAACCACCTGCAGGCACAGGGCTATGGCCGTGGCCGGGCAGGTCAATGACGGTTAGGCGATAGCGATCTTGCAAGGCATCGATGACAGGTTGCCAGATGCCGCCGTGCAGGCCCCAACCATGGGTCAGCACTAAATCAGGGCCTTGCCCAAACGTTTCTGTGTGTAGCAGGCTCATTGGCTCTGTTCCAGGGCTGTGAGCAGGCGGGTTACATCGTCCTCAGTGTGCTCGGCAGAAAAGGTGACGCGCAGACGGGCGGTGCCATCGGGCACGGTGGGTGGGCGAATGGCGCTGATAAGGATGCCTTGTTTGAGCAGCTTGTCACTCATGGCCATGGCCTTGTGATTGTCGCCGACCAGCAACGGCTGGATCGGTGTTTCTGAGGCCATCAATTCTAGTCCTAGTTGGCTGGCGCCATGGCGGAATTGTTTGATCAGTGTCTGCAGTCTTTCGCGGCGCCAGTTTTCTGTTTGCAATAGTTTCAGGCTGGTACGGCTGGCCTCGGCCACTGCCGGTGGCAGGGCGGTGGTGTAGATGTAGGATCTTGCCTTCTGGATCAGGTATTCGATCAGCTCTTCTGAACCGGCGACAAAGGCGCCGAAGCTGCCAAAGGCCTTGCCCAGGGTGCCGATCAGAATGGGTACCTCATCTATACCTAGGCCAAAGTGTTCTACGCAACCGCCGCCATTCTTACCCAGCACGCCGAAGCCGTGGGCGTCGTCGACCATCAACCAGGCATCGTGTTGTTTAGCTGTTGCTGCAAGTTCTGGTAATGGGGCTATGTCACCATCCATGCTGAAGACACCATCGCTGACAACCAGTTTTTCTCCTGAGTCGCGCTCGGCAAGCTTGTTCGCCAAGGCTGTTGCATCGGCATGGGCAAAGCGTCGCATCCGTGCCTGTGACAATAGTCCGCCATCTAACAGCGAGGCATGGTTGATGCGATCTTCAAAGACATAATCACCACGACCGCAAAGGGCGGCGATGACGCCCATATTGGCCATGTAGCCGGTGGAGAACAGCAGCGCCCGTGGTCGACCGGTGAATTCAGCCAGCTCTTCTTCCAGGGCATGGTGGGCCGAGGAGTGACCGTTGACCAGGTGCGAAGCGCCACTGCCGACGCCCCAGCGTGTAGCGCCCGCCTGCATGGCTTTGACCACTTCTGGGTGGTTGGCCAGGCCAAGGTAGTCGTTGCTGCAGAAGGAGAGTATTTTCTTGTCACCAACATTGAGATGGACCCCTTGGGGTCCATCGATAATACGCCGGTGGCGGTAGAGATGCTCGTCCTGCAGCCGCGTCAGTTCGGCGGCCAGATCTTTCATTGGGACATCTTCATGCAGAGGCTGCTTGCACCTGTTCTGCTTCGCGGCGTTGCTGGGTATTGCCGCGGACGTCCAGTTTCAGATCTTTGATCATCTTTATATCGTCGTTGACGCTGCGGCCCTTGGTGGTGAGGTAGTCACCAATCATGACGCCAGAGGCGCCAGCCATGAATATCATTGACTGCATGTCTCCCAGGTGTTGGCGGCCACCGGCGATGCGGATCTCGGCCTTGGGCAGCATGAAGCGATAGGTGGCGATGGCGCGCAGGATTTCGTAGGGTTTCATTGGTGTCTGTTTGCCCATGGGGGTGCCTTTGCCTGGGCTGAGGAAGTTTAGGGGCACTGATTCCACATTGAGCTTACGCAGTGTTTCGGCCATCTCGATGCGCTGATCCAGTGACTCCCCCATGCCGAGGATGCCGCCGGCGCAGACGCGTAGGCCAGCGTTTTGTGCATTGACGATAGTGTCGATGTTTTCCTGATAGGTGTGGCTGGTGCATACCTGATCGAAGAAACTTTCGGCCGATTCCAGGTTGTGATGGTAGTTTTCCATGCCGATGGTTTTTAGTTTCGACGCGGACTCTTTAGTCAGTGCGCCAAGACTGGCGCAGCGGCCGATATCTGAGCCGTCGTCCATGGCGTTGAAGTATTCTTCCAGCTTTTCGCTTTCCTTGTCAGAACGAATCCCCCAGCCCTTGGAGACCACGCCGAAGTCGCTGGCACCCCATTCGCGAGCCTGTTTTGCCTGGGCCACCAGATCTTCGGTGGCGATGTAGTCGTAGGCAGGTGCGTCGGTTTTGTGATGACCGGATTGTGAGCAGAACGAGCAGTTTTCCGAGCAGTTGCCGGAACGGACATTGGAGATGGCGCAGACTTCGATTTGGTTGCCGCGGAAGGCCTTGCGGATGCGGTCGGCGCTGGCCATCAGCCACGGGGTGTAGTCATCGTCGAGGTGGATCATCCAGCGGCCTTCTTCGGCGCTCATTTCGCCGCCGTTGAGAACGCGCAGGGTGATTTGGTCGATTTTGCTGTAGGTGGCGTTGTCCATCTCTGTTCCTTTTATTTACGGGTCCGTGCTAGGGTCAGCAGGTATGCGTCATGGGGGTGATGTTAATGGCTGGTCGGCTGCTGTCAACCGGAAAATTTCAAAGGGTTAACCAGTGGGTAAAAAACGCCCATGAATGGCTTTTGCCCAGCAGTTGCGTTTTGTGTGGCAGGGCGGGGCGGCTGGGGCAGGATTTGTGTGCAGATTGTGCCAGCGAATTGCCATATCTCAAGGTTGCTTGTCATCGTTGTGCCATTCCTTTGCCGCAGATTGGTGTTTGCGGCCAGTGTCAGCAAAAACCACATTGCTTTGATAAGGCTTGGGCGGCGTTTGATTATCAGCCCCCGGTCGATCATCTGATTCAGTCTTTAAAGTTTAACAGCAAGCTTTATAGTGCCCGTTTGCTGGGTGAGTTGATGGCTGAGCGGATTGCCGTGGCCAGGATAGATCTACCTGAGTTGCTGCTGCCGGTGCCGCTGCATGCAGCGCGATTACGTCAGCGGGGCTTTAATCAGGCGCTGGAGCTGGCGCGGCCGTTGGCACGTGAGTTTGATCTGCCCTTGAAACCAGACCTTTGTCGCCGTTTGCGACCCACCGTGGCGCAGACAGGTCTGGATGCCAAGGCACGGCGGCGTAATCTGAAGGGGGTGTTTGAGGTCGTGGCGGAACCGGGCATATCTCACATTGCCATAGTCGATGATGTGATGACTACGGGTAGCACGGCCGAGATGATGGCCAAGGCATTGAAGAATGCCGGTGTGGCGCGGGTTGATGTCTGGGTCTGTGCACGGGCGGCGCTGCGTGGTCGGGCTTCAAAACCTGGATAAGCCGACGCTTGTAGTCTAAATTTAACCTATTGGAATGTCGTAATTCAGTGGCCATCAGGGGCGCTGAGTCTCGTTCGCGTCGTGATACTATAGCCCGCTGTAAATCTGCCCGGTTTCCATGGGTGGGTTAGATAGAATCAATCAGGGAGTATGGTTATGAAATTGCGAGCGAGTGTTGCGGCACTGTTGTGTGTGTTTGGTGCTGAGGCGGGAGCGCGTGAGCTGGATTTGAGTTTGAGTAATGACACAGCCTTACTGCGTTATGCCACGCCGATCAGCTATAGCGGCACGGGTCACACTGATGCCGATTTTGGCTTTATGTATACAGAATCAAATAATGTGATGATTCTTGGCGGCATTGAAATGATGGGTGAGGCCGGTAGTCACGCGCCGGGTATGCATTTTGGTGTTGGCATAAAAGGTTACGGTGTTTCACTGGATAGTGGTGATGACATCGGTAGTGTTGCTTTGGGCGCCAAGGCTTGGTTTGTGCCACCTAAGCAGAATCGTATGGGCATGGTGGGTCAGCTTTATTTTGGTCCGGATGTGACCACTTTTGGTGATGGAGAACAGTTTTGGGATTTTAGCCTGCGTGGCGAGTATGAAGTTTTGCCAGAAGCAGCCGTCTATGTTGGCTATCGCAATGTGCGGGCAAAGTTGTCGCAGAAGCGTGATGTGGATCTGGACAAGGGTTGGCATCTTGGTTTGAGGATGTCTTTTTAATTCTGTGTTAACAGGATGTTGGAGTAGGTTTTAGGGAAATATGAGCGCAGCAGCAATTTCACATTATGCAAGTAATGTGGTGAGGTATGATCCTCAGGCTGCTCGACAGGCGCAAGATGCTGCGGCACAGATGCAGCAGCGCCAACAGCTCAGAGCGGTTCAGCCGGATAAATCCCATTCACCAGCCGAGCAGACCCTGGAAGGCGAGCTGCTTAATAAGCAAGGTAAGCAACAGGGGCGGCAGTCTTCAGGAGTGAGTGAAGAAGAGTTTTTGACTAGGCACCAGGAACAGCGTGCTCATTCGACCGAGGGCTATCATTCCCAGGCAGAGCGAGCCTTGGCAGCCTATCAAACCAATGCCCTTTTGACCCATCCCGCTGACGTTGATCGTGTCGGCTATCTGGATGTCTACGTTTGAGTGTAAAGAGTTCAGCCATGAAACCCATGGACTTGGCGCGTCTGGCGCAGTTGCTGCGTGGTCAGCGTTGGGCCTGTTTGGGGACGCAGGATAAACAGCAGCCGTATGTTTCCTGGGTGGCCTTTGTCGCCGAGGCGGGGTTTACTGGCTTTTTGTTGCACCTGAGTCGTCTGGCCAAACATACCCGCAACATTGAAACGGAGCCGCTGGTGTCCTTGGCCCTGAGCGAACCTGATGATGGGCAGGGTGATCCACAGCAGTTGGCGCGTCTGACTCTGCAGGGCCGGGTTGTGCCAATTGGTCGCGATGATGAGCGTTATAAGGAGCTTAAGGCGCTCTATCTTGCTCATCTGCCTGATGCGGAGATGATGTTCCAGTTCTCTGATTTTTCTCTTTATCATTTTACCCCTGAGTCTGGCCGTTATGTCGAGGGCTTTGCCAGCAGCCATGCCATTAATGCGGCAAAATTGCGCACTGCTGCTGACGTTTAATCTCTAATCCTTGCCATTATTAAAATAAAGAATAGCTTATGAAATATGTTCATGTGGCTGCGGCCGTGATTTGTATTGATCAGGGGCAGGTGCTGATTGCCAAGCGTCCGCTGGATAAACACCAGGGTGGTCTATGGGAGTTTCCCGGTGGCAAGGTGGAGGCAGATGAAGATGTGCTGGCAGCCTTAAAACGTGAACTGCAAGAAGAGCTTGGTATTGATGTTGAGCAGGCCCGGCCGCTGATTCGAGTTCGACACCAATATCCAGATAAGGCGGTGCTGTTGGATGTCTGGCGTGTGGATGGTTTTGGCGGTGAGCCGCATGGTCGCGAAGGTCAGCCGGTTGAATGGTGTGCGATTGATGCCTTATCTGACAGAGAGTTTCCTGAGGCCAATCTGCCGATAATTGCTGCGGCGCAGTTGCCGGAGTGTTATCTGATTACACCATCACCCGGTGATACGGGCGAGTTTATGGCCAATCTTGAAATAGCCCTACAGCAAGGGGTGCGGCTGGTGCAGTTGCGTGCCAAGGGCATGGCCGCAGATGAATATAAGTCGCTGGCTAAACAGATGGTGGAACGGTGCCATGCCTTTGGCGCACGTTTGTTGTTAAATGGTGAGCCGGAGTGGGTGGCTGAAGTCGGTGCCGATGGCGTTCAGCTTAGCAGTGGTAAATTACAGTCTTTAAATCAACGGCCTTTGGGCAAAGGGTTGTTGGTGGCGGCGTCGTGCCACACGGCTGAGGAGCTGCAGCAGGCGCTGAAATTGGATGCGGATTTTGCCCTGTTGTCACCTATCAAGTGGACCAAGAGTCACCCGGATACTGAACCCTTGGGTTGGGATGAGATGCGTCAACTGGTGGATGAAATGCCGATTCCCGTGTATGCCCTGGGTGGTGTTGGCCGTAATGATTTGGTGGATGCGTTTGCTGCTGGTGGTCAGGGCATAGCGGCAATTCGCAGTCTTTGGCCGGGGGTTTAAGCTCCTGAAGCGGCGCTGACTGCGTTGAAACAGTACTGAAAAATGCTCATTTACTAATCGTAAACTCCGCTTTTTCAGTGCTATTTCGCCTCGTCATCATCCACTTGATGGGCTTAAACGTTTAGTTTTTTTCAGGGGAGTCTTCGTCTGATTTCATTGGGCTATGCAGCTCCTGACCGGGGATACGGTGCGATTCACTGGCCCATTCTCCCAGGTCAATCAGCTTGCAGCGTTCGCAACAAAAGGGTCGCCATTTTGATTCATCATTCCATATAACATCTTTGCTGCAGGTGGGGCAGCTTACGGTGATTTGGCTCATAGCATGCAACAGGTGAGTTTGAAGGGGATGTTTTGATCCACCTGGTTTGCCCGTTCGCTGAAAGCGGTCTGCAGAAAACGAATGGTGAATCGGTGTTTGCCGCCGCTGATTTCGGCAAAGCAAGGTATGTCGCCATCCAGAGTCACCCGAATCATCTGGCAGACACTGTTCTGGTCAAAAGATTTTTGGAAGAAGCCTGCTTCAGCAATTTCATTGGTGGTCTGGGCGCTATCGCGGATCAGGCGCAGGATCAGTTCGACCGATTGTTTGATCGGCTCAAACGGCGCCATCCAACCTTGCATGTCCGAGATGCGTTTTTCTTCCGGTTGCGATAGCCAGAAATGATAAGCAGGCAGGTCAAAGTCGCAGGTGCCGCCGGCCACATGGCTACGCTGTCTGATGCTGCAAAGGAATTCGTTGTTGCGGATATCCATCTCCTGAGACTTGAGGTCGTGCAGGCGGTCGATCAGGATGTCCATTTCATCCAGCACAGACTCCAGTCGCTTGGCATCGACCTGAGGGTTTTGGGCCAGTTTTTCCAAAAACACGGCCTGACGCTCCAGCTCTTTCATGACTTCGGTTTTGAGGTCAGCGCGACTAAAGGTGCTGATAATGTCGAACAGGCTATTGATGGCTGCGCGGTTATCCCAATTGCCTTGGCGGTATGTGTGAGCATTGGCCTGTGCGAACAGGAACTCGAGCCGCAGCAGGGTGCGGATGCGTTCGTTCAGAGGTTGTTCGTAGGTTATTTGCTTAGACACAGTTTGATGATGTCCATAAGATTCCACAGTTTGAGTTTGATATTTATGCTGCATGGCTGTGGTCGGACTTCTTCACAATTTGCGGTGGACGAGGGTAACGTTAATGAGGAGTAGTTTACCCGATCATTACGGCCTGTAAACCGCTGGTTGCAGCAAATGTGATGAAGTTGGTTTTTTCCTTAATATTATTCATGTTTAGCTATTTCTGTATATCGGCGACTTAAATCAATAACTTGAGTGCGTAGTCGGTCCAGGTCTGAATCATTATGGATGATGTCGTCGGCGTGATCGAGGCGTGTTTGGCGTGATAACTGAGCGGCAAAGATTTTATTGATTTGCTCGTCATTCAATTGATCGCGTTGTTTGATGCGTTGGCGGCGCAGTGCTTCCGGGGCATCAATGACCAGGATACGGTCGACGAGGTCGGTTTGCTCGGCCTCGATTAGCAATGGAATGGCGAAGATGCAGTAGGCAGTGTCAAGCAGGCTGGCCTGGCGCAGCATTTCATCTTTAATGACGGGGTGGAGGATGGCCTCCAGCTGCTTGCGTTTGGCTGGTGATGCAAAAACCATGTTTTTTAATTTTTTGCGATCTAGTTCGCCATTGGTTGTGAGGATCTCGTTGCCAAATGCCCGACAGATCTGTTGCAGGGCTGGCTGGCCGGGTTCTACTACCTGGCGTGAGATAAGGTCGGTGTCGATGACCGGGACACCGAGTTCAATAAAAAGCTTGCTGACAGCTGACTTGCCGCTGCCAATGCCGCCGGTAAGACCAATGATTAACATGGACAGAGTGTGGCCTGAACCGACAGACGGATCAAGCCAAGATTATTTGTTTAGCTGAGCCCGCTGATGCGCATATAGGCGCTAGTCAGGTCGTTGCCCCAGTAAAAGGCAATCAGGCCGGCGATGGCCAGGTAGGGGCCAAAGGGCATGGGAATATTGTGATCGCGGCCGCGAATGACGATTAAGCTGATGCCAATCACAGCACCTACCAGCGATGATAGTAGGATGATAACCGGAAGTGCCTGCCAGCCCATAAAGGCACCGAGCATGGCTAACAGTTTGAAATCGCCATAGCCCATGCCTTCCTTGCCGGTGAGCAGTTTAAAGCCCCAGTAGATCGACCAGAGTGACAGGTAGCCTGCCATGGCGCCAATGACGGCTGAGCCAAGATCGGTGTAAACGCCGAATAGGTTGAAGGCCAAACCGACCCAGAGAAAGGGTAGGGTGATGCTGTCTGGCAGGAGCTGATGATCGAAGTCGATCATGGTCATGGAGACCAGGCTCCAGGTCAGCAGCAGCGCTCCGGCCGTCTCCCAGCTTAGGCCGAATTGCCAGGCGGCTAAGGCTGACAAGGCTGCGGTGACAGCCTCGATGATCGGGTAACGGATGGATATGTTGGCGCCACAGCCTGAACAACGTCCTTTCAAAAACAGGTAGCTAATGATGGGGATGTTTTCCCAGGCTCGAATCTTGTGGTCGCAGTGGGGGCAGCGTGAGTCGGGTTTGGCAAGGTTAAATGTTTCTGTAGGCTGGTTTGTTTGGTCTGGGTTATTGAGTTCAGCGCACTGTTGCAGCCATTGCCGTTCCATCATGATGGGCAGGCGATGGATGACTACGTTCAAAAAACTGCCCACGGTCGCGCCAAACAGGGTGACGGCAGTAATGAAAAATGCCGGACTGGCGTCGAGATATTCGATGATAGTCATTAGGGGGCTTGGACTTATACAACCGAGCCCATCTTGAAGATTGGCAGGTACATTGCTACAACCAGGCCACCAATGATGACACCGAGGAAGGCCATGATCAGGGGTTCCATCAGGCTGCTAAGTGCATCGACGGCATTATCCACTTCTTCTTCATAGAAGTCAGCCACTTTGGCCAGCATGGCGTCAATGGAGCCAGCTTCTTCACCAATGGCGACCAGTTGCACCACCATGTTGGGAAATATGCCAGTTTGGCGCATGGCCTGTTGCAGTGAAATACCGGTGGAGATTTCATCACGCATGCGCAAGATAGCGTTTGAATAGACAATATTGCCAGATGCGCCGGCAACGGTGGTCATCGCTTCAACCAAGGGTACGCCAGCGGCAAACATGGTCGACAGGGTACGGGCAAAGCGGGCGATAGCAGCCTTGTGCAATAGTGAGCCAAAGATGGGGGCTTTGAGTACGGCCCGGTCGAGAAAATCACGAAAGGCTTGGGATTTTCTTTTGGCCTGTTTGAAAGAATAGATTGCAGCAAATATCACACCGAAGACTATGTACCATGATTCAACCATGAAGTCTGACATCGTAACCACCATTACTGTCATGGCTGGCAGATCAGCACCAAAGTCTTTAAAGAGAAGTGCAAACTGGGGCACAACAAAGACTAGTAATATGGCAGTAACGACGAAGGCAGCGATTACAACGGCAGCAGGATAGAACATGGCTTTTTTGATCTTACCCTTTATAGCCTCAATTTTTTCTTTGTAGAGGGCGACCTTGTGTAACATGGTTTCAAGAATACCAGCCTGTTCACCGGCATTAACCAGGTTGCAGTAGAGTCCGTCAAAATAATCAGGGAATTTCGATAGGGCTTCAGCAAATGAATTACCACCTTCGATATCGTTTTTGATCTTGAGCAGCATTTCCTGCATAGATGGGTTTTCGTGGCCGCGGCCGACAATTTCAAATGACTGGACCAGTGGTACACCAGAACTCATCATGGTGGCCATTTGACGGCTGAAAATAGCGATATCTTTTGGGGTGATTGGTTTCTTTTTGACGCCACCACCAAACAGAGGTTTGGCTTTCTTTTTGACCTTGAGTGGGTTAATGCCTTGGCGACGCAGATCTGCCTTTGCCAGGGTAGGAGAGGCAGCCATTACCTCGCCTTTGGTGCGGTTACCGCGTTTGTCGGTACCTTCCCAGAGAAAAGTGTCGTGTTTTTTTTCTGCTTTGCCGGCCATTTGTTACTCCGTGATTACCCGGTTGATCTCTTCCAGGCTGGTAACGCCCTGGCGCACCTTTTCTAGCGCGGAATCATGAAGATCCGGGATGCCTTCCTTTTTGGCTTGGTCGGCAATATCAATTGCATTGCCGTTAGACATGATGATTCTACCCATTTCTTCTGAGATTGGCATTACTTGATAAATACCGACACGGCCCTTGTAACCTTCGGTGCATTGGTCGCAGCCAACGGCTTTATATAGTTTGAGAGAGTCGGTCTCGTCTTCATCAAAGCCTTCTTTAATCAAGGCTTCTTTAGGTATATCGGCAGGTTCTTTGCAATGTGAGCAGAGACGTCGACCAAGACGCTGGGCGATAATCAAAGTAACAGCAGAGGCAATATTAAAAGGGGCTATTCCCATATTCATTAGACGCGTCAGGGTCTGAGGTGCGTCATTGGTGTGTAGAGTAGAAAGCACCATGTGACCGGTCTGGGCTGCCTTGATGGCAATTTCACCTGTTTCCAGATCACGAATCTCCCCAACCATGATGATGTCTGGATCTTGGCGCAGGAATGATTTTAGTGCCGCCGAAAAGGTAAGGCCGACTTTAGGGTTCACATTGACCTGATTGATGCCTGGTAGGTTGATTTCAGCCGGATCCTCTGCAGTAGAGATGTTTCGTTCCGGCGTATTGAGGATGTTCAGACCAGTATAGAGTGAAACGGTTTTACCACTACCGGTTGGACCGGTGACCAGAATCATACCGTAAGGTTTTTGCAGGGCCTCCATGTACAGGTCTTTTTGAACAGGATCATAGCCCAGTGCATCAATACCCAGCTGCGCGCTGGTGGGGTCCAGGATTCGCATTACGATCTTTTCACCAAACAGGGTTGGGCAGGTGCTGACACGAAAATCGATGGCGCGGGTCTTGGAAAGTTTCATTTTCATACGTCCGTCTTGTGGGACGCGTTTTTCTGAAATATCCAGCCGCGACATGACCTTGACGCGGGCAGCAATCTTGCCGGCAAGATTAATTGGTGGTGCAGCAACCTCTTGCAACATACCGTCGACACGATAGCGAACTCGATAGGCCTTTTCATAGGGTTCGAAATGGAGATCAGATGCGCCTTTGTTGATCGCATCGAGCAGAATCTTGTTCACAAAACGGACAATAGGGGCTTCTTCGGTCTCTGTTTCGCTAACGTCGTCACCAGCAGCGTCTTCATCTCCGCCTGATATATCAAGATCATCCAGATCAGCATCATCCAGCCCCTCCATGGTGGTGTCCATGGCTTCGAGAGTCTTCTCGATAAGCTTGGCAAGCTTGTCATCCTCAACAATAACTGCCTCGGTATTTATTCCTGTGGCAAATTTGATCTCGTCCAGCGCTTCAATATTCGTAGGGTCTGATATTGCGATATATAGTCGACTACTGCGTTTGGTTAGAGGAAGGGCGTTGTGTTTTCTGATTAATTTTTCATCAATCAGGGAGGTTGATGCCATGTCCATGTCCATAACGTCCAGATCAAAGACTGGTGTGCCGAATTCGTTGGCTGCAGAGATGGCTATGTCATGGGCATTTATAGTTTTTTGCTCTACTAGATGACGAACAAGAGGGATTTTGGCTTCAGAGGCTTCCTGAAAAGCCTTTTCAGCATCTTCTTGATTTATCAGGTCATCTTGTACAAGTCGTAGTGCTAAGCCACTAAGCATAAACTAAGTTCACTATATGTTATTTGGTTTTGGTAGAGCTATCCGTTGTGAGTGTTGTCGACCGAATAAAGGGATTTCTTTAGGTTGAGGGCTGTTTGATATCTAAATATTCAGAAAAATAGTACGTTAGATAATAATTGGGAAAGCTATATAGATTTTGTTAGTTATGGATGAAGGTAATCATGGTGACAAGAGTAAAGGTTGAAAATTTAATTCCGGTAAGAGACAAGATGCTTGTTTTCGGAGCGCCAGTATTGGAAACGGAGGAAATAGATGAGGTTCTTGCCAGTTTACGTGCTGGCTGGATTGGAACAGGCCCTAAAGTGGCTCGTTTTGAAAATGATTTTGCCTCTTATAAAAACCTGGAAAAGAACCACGTAGCAGCCGTTGGTTCATGTACTGCAGCACTGCATTTAAGTTTGATTACTGCCGGGTTACAGCCGGGGGATGAGGTAATTACAACACCGATGACATTCTGTGCAACAGTAAATGCAATTATCCATTGTGGTGCTACACCGATTCTCGCAGATATAAACAGAAATACCATGAATATTGATCCAGCGGAGATTGAAAGTAAGATTACCAGCCGTACAAAGGCAATTCTCCCAGTTCATTTTGCTGGTCGTCCATGTGATATGGGACAAATTGTTGCTATCGCAAACAAACATGGATTAAAAATAATAGAAGATTGTGCCCACGCGATAGAGACTGAATATCAAGGGCAAAAAGCTGGCACATTCGGAGATTTTGGTTGTTTTAGTTTTTATGTGACAAAGAACCTTGCCACCGGTGAAGGGGGAATGGTTGTTGCAAAAGATGAGGGTGATATAGCCAAGATCAAGCGCCTTGCCTTGCATGGAATGAGTCAGGATGCCTGGGGAAGATATAGTGATAAGGGGTTTAAACACTATAGTGTGGTCGAGTGTGGTTTTAAATACAATATGATGGACCTCCAGGCGGCATTGGGTATTCATCAGCTTGCACGAATTGAGAAGAACTGGATCAAGCGAAAACAGGTTTGGGATCAATATCAGCTAGCATTTTCATCATTGCCTGTAATCAGGCCAGCAGAGATTCAGACAGACACCCGTCATGCACACCATCTTTATACTCTACAGATAGATGAAGATAAGGCCGGGATAAGCAGGGATGCGTTTCTTGAGGGGATGACCAAGCAGAGAATTGGTGTTGGGGTTCACTATCTTAGTATTTGCGAACACCCTTATTATCAGGAGAGGTTTGGCTGGCAGCCTGAAGATTGCCCAGAGGCAATGTCTGTTGGTAGAAAAACTGTCAGTCTGCCAATTTCACCGGGCTTGGCGGTTAGTGATGTGGGCGATGTTATAAAGGCTGTTAATGTTCTAGTTGGTGTGTAGTTTAACGGAGTGTTCAGCCTTAATTGAGTGAGTGGTTAAAACCACAGAGGCAATGTGAGTAAATAGTTATTGAAAGAAAAGTCTACAGAATGGAATTAAAAAAAATATTAAGAGTTGTTTTGTTTTGGGTTGGGATTGGTTTTATTTCCTGGTTGGCGTTTCATAGTTGGGGGGAGATCCAAAGTTATTTAAGTGTTGTAGATTGGTTTTTGTTTGGTTTTTCAGTGGTTGTTGCTGTGCTTAGTAATGTTGTTATAAGTGCGATTTTTTGGAATCTTCTTTTAAAGCATAATGTTGATGTTAGTTACTTAAAAACCATTAGGCTATTTTTCACCGCTCAAATTGCCAAGTATATCCCCGGAAAGGTTTGGGTGATTGCACATCAAGTATCATCAATACAGAAGGAAGGGGTGGTGCTGGGTGTAGCAATGGCGAATATTGAATTGATGATGATTCTTGTGGTAATGAGTTTGTTGAGTAGTGCTATTTTATACGCCTTTATCACAAGCTTTTTTTTTGTGGTTCCAGTTTTGTTTATTGGTGGGTTCATTGTTTGGTTTTTTATTAAATACAATTTTTTAGGGTTGGTGCTGAGGGTTTTTTCCAGGTTTGAAAGGAAAAACAGAAAAGAAAATGAGTGTGGTGAGATGGCTTTTGGTTTCTTGGGTATCGCTTTCTGTTATGTAGTATTTGTTATTTTATATATAGCATCCTATTTGCTGATGCTTTATTCAGTGTTTGGTTTTTCATTTGATGAATCTGTTCTGTATATCATTTCTTTATCGTTAGCGTGGGTAGTGGGGCTGGTTGCGTTTGTTGTACCCGGTGGTGTAGGCGTTAGAGAGGTCTTGTTTATAGCTACTGCGGGGCTTATTGGACAAGGGGTTGAGGTAGAGGTTCTTGTTTCGATTGCTGTTATTAGTAGAGTTTGGCTGATGATGCAAGAGGTTGTTGGTGTTGCGGGGGCGTTGTTGATACCTGACGGTAAGATAAAAAGTTGATGGAGGCTAGTTGGCTGAGGTTTTAGTAGTTTTTATAGAGGGAACCTCTGCATAAG
>Ga0316207_10003591_pt1 | contig 14238 bp, 11 predicted proteins | sample 6weekpyrite_MG_FD_204943 | JGI IMG/M metagenome (GOLD analysis project Ga0316207, IMG submission 204943) | Microbial mat bacterial communities from mineral coupon in-situ incubated in ocean water Damariscotta River, Maine, United States -... | ecosystem: Environmental > Aquatic > Marine >... | reverse complement strand
CGTGTCAAACTTGTCATTCCACAACGGGATGGTTACCAGCTTTACGAGTGGACCACTCTCAAGTTGTAGGCACCTGCAACACTTGTCACGATGGCGTAGTGGTACCGGGTAAATCACTCACACATGTAGCATCAACTGATGTATGTGAATCCTGTCATACAACCGTTGCTTGGACAGATATTTTATTAGTTGACCATACTCAAGTGATGGGCGCATGTTTCGCTTGTCATAATGGAACCATTGCAACAGGCAAAAGTGGCGCCCATATAACTACTAGTGATATGTGCGAGGCATGCCATACAACAGACGTATTCGTTCCCGCCCTCTTAGTCGATCATAACGAAGTATTGGGAGATTGTGCCCAGTGTCACAATGGCACTGCCGCAAGAGGCAAGGGCTCACGGCATGTTGCTTCAACCAGCGCATGTGCCGCTTGTCACAGCACAACGGGTTGGTCGCCAGTTATTCTTGTTGATCATAATCAAGTGCAAGGCAACTGCTCTAATTGCCACAATGGTGTCGTTGCCGTTGGTAAATCCGCTAGCCATGTCCCATCAACGGACGTGTGCGATTCTTGTCATGCGATAACAGCATGGCAGCCGGTTATTACAGTTGATCATGCTCAAATTAGAGGGGCATGTTCAGACTGTCATAACGGCACAATTGCAACCGGCAAATCTGCGTCTCATCCAACAACAACTGATTTATGTGATTCTTGCCATGTTACGAATGCATGGACTCCTGTGAGTACAGTGGATCATACACAAGTCTTGGGCGCCTGCTCTCAATGTCATAACTTGCCAGCAGCACATGCTGCAACAACGAATCTGTGTGAATCTTGTCATACAACCACAGCATGGTCTCCGGTTAATACAGTCGACCACACTCAAGTGACTGGCGCTTGTGCTGATTGTCATACAATACCGGGTGGACATCCATCAACAACCAATATTTGTGATGCATGCCATGTTACTACTGGATGGTCACCTGTATTAAATGTCGATCATAATCAAGTTCTCGGATTCTGTATTGATTGTCACAACGGCATAACTGCTACTGGTAAGAGTGCAGCTCACATCCAAAGTACCGATGTGTGTGAGGCGTGTCATTCAACTACAGCATGGGCGCCTGCTATCACAGTTGATCACAATGAAGTATTAGGCACTTGCGAGCAATGTCATCCTTCACCCGCTGACCATGTTGCAGCAGGTGTCACAACAGGCTGCATAAATTGTCATGCTACAACCCCGGGTAGTTGGGCAAATCCAACAGCTGGTTTACCTGCAGCACCTGGCCCTGCGCCTGCACCTGCTGCAGGAGGAGGAGGTGGTGGTGGTGGTGGCCACGGCGGAGGTATGTAGCTATGCCGCCGGCCCCAAAATAAATGTGTCTGTAACAATAGCGTGTCAGAGCCCTTTAGGGTGTAACATTGAAGTCGTGCATACTGCAATGGCACACCCAGAACACATATTTATTTTGTAAGACCTTCACTTTACGGAACAGCCGCAGTAATAGGGCCATTCAGGGATAACTATAAGCCAGTTCTTATTCGCTTCAGATTTAACCATTTCATTGTATTCTAAAAGCTGCGCCTTCAACTCGACTTTGGTTTGGGTTTCTCCATTTGTATTCAATTAAATGCACTAGACTACGTTGTGGAATCCAACTGTGGATTCTAATGATGATAATTTCCTCAAGATTCATCTTTTCTATCTGTTTAATCTATACTAACAGGACATCTGAACAGAGCGGGAGAATCATTATTAATGGATAGTCTGGAAGAACACTATTTGGTACAAGATATCGAGGCGCGTATTCTTGATGCGCTACATGCAGCTGGATTTGATACAACTCAACCACTATCACCTGAGAAATTTGCACCACTCGATCATTTCCATACTGGTGGTTATCCCTCATCACTTAGATTGCTGGACTTGTCTCAAATTCAAGCCGGTGATCGTGTTCTCGACCTGGGTGCTGGATTAGCAGGCCCAGCACGGATGCTTGCAGCCTCGCCCGGTTGTCGTGTTGATTGTATTGATTTTTCACCTGACTATTGTATTGGAGCTAATCTGCTGAACCGACTGACAGGCCTAGAAGATAAAATAAATGTACACGTGGGTAGTGCACTCGATTTGCCTTTTCCGGACAACTCGTTTGATGCAGTCTGGATGCAAAATGTTGGCATGAATATCGAAAATAAGCAGAAACTGTATGCTGAAATTTATCGAGTTCTCAAATCGAATGGTCAGTTTGTTTTTCAGGAGATGACTGCTGGAGATTCAGCGACATCCTATTTTCCCCTTCCTTGGGCTACTCATCCTTCTGACAATTTTCTTATTTCTTCCGAAGAGATGCACTCGATTCTTAGTGAATCAGGATTAGTCGCCGAGTTTTTTGAGGATGCCAGTGACACACAATTGAACTTTAAATCCAATAAAGATGAATCTGAAGTCAGCCCACAAGTACAGTTGAGCTTATCAACATATGTTGGCAATCTTGCACAAAAAGCAGAGAATTCAACACGAAGTCTTGTAGAGGGACAGATCCGATTTGTCAGAGGTGTTTTCCGAGCAAAATAATTTCCCATGCGAAGGGAATATCTTACAAATAATAAATTTAACCTTGAGCACCCGCTTGAGGAAGATGTGAGATTTTTTAAGAATATGCTACGGACTTTTTCCGTCGGGCGTACAGTTAATTAAAAAGGAAATAAATTAGGTTTGACGTACGCCATTTTTATTGAATTTGGATTCCCAAATTTATCAAGAAACAACCTGATCAATTCTTGCTAACTTTCCTAGACTGGCACACTTCCCGCTAGAATAAAATAGACATTCCAATAAAGATGTCTAAGAAATAACAAAGTACCACTTAAAAAAGCGTCAAAAACACAAAATGTTGTGAGATGGTAAATTAAGATTTTGTTTTGCGAACAATATGTAAATTCATACAGTCAAACATTGTAATAAGGGTTCGCAGCGTATAGAAATCATGACAAATATTTCTAGGTATAAGTGATCATCTTATTAATTGATTGACGAAACTATTTTGCTCGTCACTTGATGCGAAAATATTCAGAATTAACATTGATGGAATTATTATGATTAAAGAATTAAAAGCGGTTTTTTTATTTAGTTTCCCAGGTGTATTTTTATTTGGTCTATTCCATTTAATTGGTGCCGATCCAAATCAATTATGGGGCATTGGTTATGTAGCAGTGATGCTTTTGGCAGTCGTATTGTTACTGTGGGCGTTATATACTTATTACAATCTACACCAAAAAGAAGGTCGCTCGAATATGAAAACGACCGAGAAGAAATACACTAAGTTAATGACAGGTATTCATCAAGCACTCATTACTTGTATATTGGGTATGGTTGCTATTAAAGCTTTCACCTTAGTCGCTAGTGCTGCTTTGGTTGGTGTGATTACTTGGGGTGTTTTTTCTGTTCTTCTGGTGCGAGCATTGTTCCTAAAAAAGCTTATCGCATATTACTGGCCTAGCAGTATCTCTCACTAATTATTTTACTTGAAACGCCGTAGAATCAAGCATACTTCTCAATATTAGTAAATCTAATAATTCCAATAAATTTTACGAACTATTAGGAGTTTATTGCGATAATTATGTGCATTCAACTGCTCTTTTTAAACCTAGAATCCGCAGTTGGATTCGATTTTATAGTGCAAGATTTTGTTGTGCATAGTGAATTCAAAAATGGCGCGGTCACCTTATTGGTGATGAGCCGCTTTTTGAATTTACTAGGTGCATCAAAAGATTGTGCTAGAAATCGCGATCTAACTGCGGAATCTAGGTTAAACATTACAAAATAGTAATTTTCTGGAAAAAGATTTGTAATGGCTATAATCAATACTGTGTTTATGTTTAACAAAAAATGAATCGTGAATAAAATTTTCGGTATTTTCTAAAAATTCAAAATTCTCTAGATTCATTTCCCGTTGATTTATAAGGGGAGATTGAAATGACAATCACAGACTTTCGTTCGAATACGTTCCAAAATATTAGCAACACTGAAAGTGCTTCAAGGGTGTTGAGCGGAACTTTCGCAATAGTGGCGGCAATCACAAGTAACATCGTTGCAACATTTTTTTTCGCGCCAATACTGGTGCTTGGAATGGTGTTGATTTTAACTGGAATAATCGGCTGGGACCCACTTCGGGCGCTTATGCCATATAAATCCAGAGGACAGCGAATTTTTGATTATCATCAAAATATAAATCGTAATAATTCATAATCATTTAAAAGTAAAAACGCCACTTCATAATACCTTGAAGTGGCGAATTAAAGTCATCAATTAGAAAACCAATTTTTATACACTCGATTTCTTAATTTTACGGTATTATTGGATTCATTTGCATCTGGAGAATCGCTGCCCACGGTGGCAATATCGATGATTTTTCTTTTTATCCTATGTTACGATGTTAACTATTTTCACTAACTTTGATTATTTAATAAAAACCTCTGCAACGAAAAAGGACTTTTCATGATTTATGTTCTTGTCCATGGAGCATGGCATGGTGGTTGGTGTTGGGAGCGTGTTCGATTTGAATTGGAATCTGAAGGACATGTTGTATACACACCTTCATTAACCGGATTAAGTGGTTCTGCTGTGCCTTTATCACCTGATGTTGGTATTGAAACACATGTGAATGATATTCAAGAACTACTTGAAAATGAAAAATTAACTGACGTTATTTTGGTTGGCCACAGCTATGCTGGTGCCATTGTTACAGTATTGGCAGATCGTGCTAGGCAGCGGTTAAAACGTATTGTCTACTTAGATGCACTGATTCCTAAGTCAGGTCACTGTTTGCTTGACCTGTTTGATGCAGATTATTGTGAGTTGATCCGTAGTAGAGTCAACGAATTTGGCGATGGTTGGAAAATGCCAGTAGCAAAAAAAGAAGCTTTTGGATTAGAAAAAGAAGAAGATATTCTGTGGGTAATGCCAAAACTAGTCCCCCATCCTTTTAAAACCTACCAAGACATCATTTTATTTAACACGGCGCATACTGCATCGATGCTAAAATCATATATTAAGTGTATTGGCAACAATCCACCTGATGGGAAAAGAACGCCTTATGCAGAAGGAATTAATGATTATTATGAACTTGCCACGGGGCATGATGCAATGATTACAGCACCACAAGAACTTGTTCAGTTATTAAAAATAATATCTGCATGTAAGTAATGAATATTAATTAAGTTAAAGAATCGTAGGTTAATGGGATGGACTCCTAATTGTTAACTAAAGGTTTACTCACTTTTAGTTTGACTCATTTGAAGTCGTTTTGTTAGTGAGTCCATCCCATTAACCTACGCGTTTTGTTTAGAGTTATTTTGAATATTTTCATTTCATGTTTTATCTAATCAACTTTTTCTCCTTTCTTTAAATTCTAAACTAGAATTTATTTTGGTTGTTTTTTTCGAAACTTTTTATGACAACCTTTACAAGCTTTAAATGTCTTTTCAAATTGATCTTTAATTTCCTCAATATTTCCTGTTTTTGCGACTTGTGCAAGTGCACTAGCTTCCTTCTTAAATTTGGAAACTCGTTTTCTTACTTCATTTGGCTGTTCAAAAAACTCTGGCTTGATACGAGTTTCTTTCCACCCTGTTCCTTGTTTCGTATTATCTCCAAATAGTTTTCCCAACCCAGAGTTCGAAATAGCCTCTATTACAGTTGCAGAAGCAATCACCTGGTTCATGTTGTATGTTTCCGATTTTTTTACCACTTGCTTTTTGATGGTGCCCATATTCCATCGCATAAACATCATGGCAGATTGACGATACTTAATTTCTTTAACTATTTTTTCATCAGCAAAAACTAACGAAGGCGTTATTTGTAAACTCATAAGTAATAATATTGTTGATAAGATCGTTTTCATATTTCATTCCTCCTTTTTAAGTGTTTATGATAAGCTACCATTCTGGTAGAGATTTATGTGGTACTGATTTTTCTGCTAACAAAAACCATTGAATGATTTCGTCATTATTTATGCTCAAGAATATTATGCTAGATGATATTATCGAAATTAAAAATGGAATTAGTCGTCTGTTATTCGTCGATCTGACTTTTTGCCCCGCACTCACTATCATTTTTCCAGTGATCATTGGTTTTACCAAATTGATTTTCTTAAATTTGGCAAAATAAAAAATAGCGCTAATATGTAGTGCAAAGAGAAATATAAGTCCGTTAACTAACATGGTATGCCAATACGTTATTTGCTCTGTGAGACTGGAATTAAGCAACTCATAGAATGGACCGTGGACTTCAATCTCATCATTAAATGAGAAAAGTCCCAAAAGTGATTGGATTAATAATATTCCAAGTATTGCAAAAACTGATATTGCCCCAAGTGGTGAATGGCCTAACTCATTCCATGTACTTTTTAAATACAGACGTATGCGTGAAAGTGTTGGGAAGAACTGACAAAACCGTGAATACGGATTGCCTAAAAATCCCCATTGAATTCTAAAGCACAATAGTGAAAAAACAAATGTGCCAATAAAAACATGCCACTCAAGCCAATGGCCGCCGAGATTTCCTGTGGCATAACAAGATGCGACACTGACTACCATCGCCCAATGAAATAATCGCAGAGGCAAATCCCAAACAGTCACCAATTTATTCATAATGATAATCGATTTATCTGCTTAGTTATTACAAAAATTCGAGAATTGAATCAACTGCTTCATCCATATTCAAATCTCTAAACAGGTGATCTGAGTCATCAATTACCTTCATGTCAAGTTGCCCCGGCTTAAGTAAATGTTGAATTTTTTTGTCTAGTCCAACAACAACTTTATCATCCCTAGCCACAATGACGAGTGTGGGTTGAGCTATTTTTGGTAGTAACCAAGGTGTATCAAGGCGTTTCACTTCACCAAAATAGGAAACAATGGTTTTTGCAGAAACATTGGTATCAAAGCAGAACATTACGTTTGCATGTTCGATAAGTGCTTGGCCTTTACCTTGATTAACAAGATGAGTTGCTTTTTCAAGAATGGGTTCCAATTCTTGCTTATATCGTTTTTGATAATTTATCGCGCCATTGTCTTTGGTGGCGGGAGCTAGAAGAATAATTTTAGTAACAATTTTTTGATTTCGTTCGACAGCATGTAGCGCGATCTGCGCACCACCGCGTGAGTGCCCGAGTAGCACAATCTGTTTTACACGTAATTTTTTTAGCCATTCAATCCAAACATCTATCTCATCAAGTGCATCATCATTTGTATGTTGATGTGGATCTTGACAGTCATACATTCCATGTCGATTATTTATACCTAAGCTTAAATTTATCGACAGGGTTGCAAATTGATTCTCTTTGAGCAAAGCACGAAGGTATCGAAGACTTTCCATATCACGGTGTGCCAAACCACCATGCACGATCAGTATTAGTTGATCAGACATTGATTTACTTTCTGCTAATTCCAGTTCAGCGTTTAATTCTAATCCCCTAAAGGTTTGAGTCACTTCCCTTGCAATTGAATGTGATGATGTACTAAATCCAATAAGCACTATCAGGATTGTGAAAAAATGTGATTTAATTACTGCAATAGTGGTGTGTGAAATTCCAAACACATTACTAATAGTTGGATTGACAACGTTAATGTTTTCACTCATTTATCACTCCTGTTAAGGGATATTTCGGTGTTATTGTGTTGAGATAGATACTTTATAAACACCTTGTCAGGAATAGTGATGATGAGAAGATGATGAAAAGCTGATTTATTTAAATATTTGTATTTTCAATGATTTACGTCATATATAAAAAGACGTATTCTTCGTTATAAAGCAGGAATAGCAATCTATGATTGATAAAAAAAGTCCCTTTTACCTTTCTGACTGGTATGTCGAACCAACCTGTTGCCGCATTACTCTTGACGGACAAGTCTGTAAAGTCGAAAGTAAAGTGATGGAGCTTCTCGTTTATTTCGCAAACAATCCAGGAAAAGTATTGAGTCGAGAAGAAATTGAGCGAGCGGTAGGAGGCGATACGGTTGTTGGTTATGATGCACTCACGACAAGCATCGCTAAGCTGAGAAAAGCGTTAAGGGACAACTCTCGAAATCCACAATTTATTGCAACTATTCCCAAAAAAGGTTATCAGTTAATTGCAACAGTAGCCATAGAAGATTTGATTGAACCTGATTCAGTCATCGTTTCTGCTTCCAATCTTTCAACTGGATCTATGCAGCCATTGAGAAATTTATCGGCTATTTTATTATTGATTATTGTTGCTAGTGGTGTCGTTATGGCATTTAGTTTAAACAATGACAATACGACAAAACCGGTCGTCACTTCCAATGTCCCATCAATCGCAATTTTACCTTTTGACAATTTAGGCAAGAGCAATTCTCGATATCCTTATAATGATGGAATAACTGAAGATATCACCAGCACCATTTCTAGGCTTTCCGGAATATCTGTGATCGCAAAATCGTCATCACAGCTTTTTAATAACAAAGTCGCTCCTGCCACAAAAATTGCTCAAACTCTGGGAGTAGCGTATTTACTGGAGGGTAGTATCCAAGAGATTGACTCTCGTATTCGTGTTAACGCGCGATTGATTGATGGATCAACGGGTAGACAATTATGGGCTCATCAATATAACGGTAAATTAGATAAGCTATTTGCATTTCAGGATGACATTACGGACAAAATTGTTTCCCACCTTTCCGTCGTTATTTCAGATGAAGAAATGAAACGCATTGCGCATCATTACACGACAAACGTTGAAGCTTACGGTTTGTTCATGGAAGGGCAATCACTTTTTTCAAATCACACGAAAGAAAGTAATCATCAGGCTCGTACAAATTTTGAAGACGCGATCAAACTTGATCCATATTTCGCGAGAGCAATTGGCGCCCTTGCACTAACTTATTTAGATGAATATCGATATCACTGGAATGAAGACAAAAATACGTCAAAACAAATTTTACAATATGCTACAAAGCTTGCATATAAAGCACTATCCATCGATTCTCAATTGTCGCAGGCTCACTGGGTATTAGCGAATATTCATCTGTTTAACAAAGAACATGAAAAAGCCATAACAGCAACAAAACAAGCAATATTGCTAAACCCAAATTATGCAGATGCATACGCCACACTCGCAATCAGCTATGTTTATAGTGGGAATCCTCAAGCTGCAGTTAAAACGTTGGAAAAAGCACTGAGATTAAATCCCGCAAATCCCGCGCGGTATCGTTCTGCGCTTGGGCAAGCCTATTATTTTATGGGAGAATATGAAGACGCGGAAACTGTATTGAGCCAGGCGATGGAACGTAATGGCAATTTGCTTCCTGCTAATATTTTTCTCATTGCAACACTAAGTCGGCTTAATAAAATTGAAAGTGCAACCTGGGAGGCACAAAAAATCCAGTTGATTGCTTCAAATATCGATGCTGATTTATTAATATCAATGTTCCCGTTAAACAAAGATAGCATGATAGAAGATCTTTTCAGTCCATTAAAAGATGCAGGATTACGACTGAATTAATCCTAACGTTTCAAAATAATTCTAGGAAAAAAGCATTAGTCTCGTAGGTTGAGATTCGTACCTCATCCCAACTTACGGATTACACATCTTCCAATTTTCCATTGGAAAAGTATCCAAAATCACAAAATTGTTTTCATTCGTTATCTAGCTCACATTTTTAGTCATAAAGAAATGTTTGTGATTAACGCTAAGTTATTGAATAAAAGCACAATCAAACATTACCGTCAAAATTATTTTTACCCTAAATAAAACTCGGCCTTAAAGGAATACATGAATATGTCTATGTTTAAGTTTTCCGGATTGCACTAAGTGCTTAGCAAAGTTAAGACCAAATCAACATCACAGGCGGCAGAAGCGCTGGTGCCGTTAATTGACTTGTTTGCAGTACTGGCACTTGTCTTTATGCTGCACTCAAATCAGACAATAATTGAAGTTAAACAAGAATCAGAAGCACAAATAAAAGATTTTGTCACTCAAGTTGAAGTAGAGAAAAAAGAGAAAATCGTAAAAAGGCAAAAAATGATGGAGTCCAATTTAACATTGGAGGCCATCAAAAAACGTCAAGAAGAACAAGCCAAAGTATTAATGAAAAAATTTGCAAATATGTTGGCAATGGAACAAAAAAAGTTTTCCTCCTCATATGAAAATCTGGTTGTAGACATAGAAGATAAAAATGCAAAACAAAGAAAAAAATTAGAAGAAAAACGAAAGCGACAATTGGCCCAAGCTGAGAGAGAGTATTCTGAAGCAGTGGCGAAAAGAGAACAGCAGCATGAGCAACAAAAAAATCAAGCGTTATCAAAAGCAAAAGATCAATATAATAAATATTTGGTATCACAACAGAATCGTTTGGAAGAACAAAAACGCAAAGAGTTGCAATTAGCACGAAAAGAGTTGAAGCAAGCATTAGCTGCTCAAGAAGTCGAGCTGGTTAAGAAAAAACGAGAAGCGCTCGTTAAGGCTGAACGGGAACATGCAAAAGCGATTACCGATCAAAAAACTGCGTTAGAACACGAAAAGCTTGAGCTGCTCGCGAAAGCGCAACGAGAATTTGACAAAACAATAAAATCCAACGAGTCTAAATTATCTAATGCAAAAAAACGCGCATTACAAAAAGCCAATGTAGAATACACAAATGCATTAATAGCGCAAAAAAATGCATTTGAATCTCAAAAACAGAAAGAGTTAACACAAGCTGAAAATGAGTATCAAGCTGCGCTTGAATCCAAAAAGAAAAAACTAGTCCAGGAAAAACGTGATGCACTCGCTCAGGCACAACAAGAACACATTAAATCTATTAGTGAACAAAAAGCAGCATTGGAAAAACAAAAGCGACAACAATTAGCTAAAGCTCAGGAAGAGTTCAACAAAGCAATAAGGTCAAAAGAAAAATCCATAAAAATTGCAAAACAACAAAAATTAGAAAAAGCGAAACGTGAATATAATAAAGCACTATTGGCACAAAAATCAGCGATTGAAGCACAAAAGCAGCAAGAACTGACTAAAGCTGAGCAAGAATACAAACAAGCTTTACAGTCTAAAGAAAAATCCCTAGTCAAAGAAAAACAACAAGCATTAGCACAAGCTAAACAAGCCCATCAAGAATCACTCAATGCACAACAAAAAACACTGGAGTCACAAAAAAGACAAGAACTCGCTAAGGCTCAACAACAATTCGACAAGGCAATCAAGAGTAAAGAGAAAAATTTAATAAGATCAAGACAACATGCATTGACTAAAGCTAAACAGGATTACTCCCAAGCTTTAAAGGTTCAAAAATCAGAGCTTGAATCACAAAAACAGAATGCACTAGCACAAGCGCAAAATCAGTTTGAAAAAATATCCAAAACAACAGAAGCACGTATGAAAGCCGAAAAAGCAAGCGCTCTAGCAAAATCGAAACAGCAGCACGCACAAGCTATGGTAAAACAGAAAAATGTGTTGGAAGCACAAGGTAAACATAAACTAAAACAAGCTGAGGCTAATTACAAGAAAGCACTAGCTTCAAATAAATCTGAACAAGCAGAAAAAAGTCGTCAAGCCTTAGATAAAGCTAGAGGAAGTTACAATAACGCGTTAGTTGCCCAAAAATCTGCGATTCAAGCTCAAGCGAAACAATCATTAGCACAAGCACAACAGGAATATCAGCAAGCGTTGAAATCTAACCAAAATCAATTAAAAACACAAAAACAAAACGCACTGGCTGACGCCAAGAAAATATTTAATAGTGCTATGGCAGAACAAAAATCTGCTATGGAATCACAAAAACGTGATGCATTAACGCAGGCACAAAGGGCGTTTGATCAGGCGATGTCATCCAATGAAGCTAAACTTATGTCAAAAAGGCAAGCGGCATTGGTGCAAGCCAAAAATGAATATAGTGATGCACTATCTGCACAAAAATCTGCATTTAAAAAACAGAAAGAGCATGCTCTCGATCAAGCTAAGGCAGAATACGAAAAAGCACTGGCTTCTAAACACGCTAATATGACATCTGATAAGAAAGCTGCAATGGAAATAGCAAAACGAGAATATGCAAAAGCGTTGTCCGATCAGAAAACGGTTGATGAATTGGAAAAGCAACGTGCTCTAGGCCAAGCTCAAAAATCTTTTGTACAGAATTTACAGAACAATCAATCACGATTAATAGGAGAGAAAGAAAAAGCGTTGAGTGACGCAAAACAAGATTTTGTAAATAAATTGGATAAGGAGAAAAACAAAGCAGCTCAGTTAACGTCTCAACTTACCAAATACGTCAAAGCCGAAAAAGCCAAGGAAAGAATTGTTGCACAACTTAAGGATAATTTTAATGAATTTGACAAGAAAGCAGTAGAGGTAGATGAAAAAACCGGACAAGTTAAACTTCATTTTCAGCAATCCTACTTCCGCAGAGGAAAAGGTGAGTTAACCGGTGAAATGAAAGCAATATTGCGAACCATTATTCCACGATATGCCAAAAGTATTTTTGGAAATAAAAATGCTGCAAAACAACTTGGCTCACTTAAGATAACTGGACTAACATCGCCAATATACAAAGGTCGTTATGTTGACATCAATGATTCCTCAAAAGAGGCGGAAGAGGCGCGCAAATTAAATATTAAATTAAGTAACGAGCGCGCAATGGCCATGTTCAATTTTATTTTTACTGATCCATCAATGAAAGATTTCCCCTACCGGGATAATTTAAAAAAGATGATGGGTATATCGGCTCAAGGCTTTTTAAGTGCCAGACCGGTTCCTAAAGCATTAATTGGAAAGAAAGCACGATGTGTGAAATACGATTGCAGTCAAGAACAAGCTGCTGTACTGCAATTTCAAATGAATCTGGAAAAGTAATTTATTAGTATGCCACATCAACCAGGATGTAAAAACTCGAGGTTATTATGACTAAACATATCATTGTTGTTTTATTATTGACACTAGCAACCGCCTATTTTAGTGGCATTACCTTAAGCAATGAGCAAGTTGGAAACATTTTTGTTGTGGGAATATTGAGTCTCTTTGCAATATTTTTGTTATTTAAATTTGGCTTACACTATAAAATTCAAGCACTCAATAAATATTGTTTAGCGTTTTACTATTCTGTTTTTGAATATAAGAAAAAATCACAAAAAAGTTTGCGTAGTATCAGTTATGCAAATAGTGTAAGAGAGCAATCGGAAATCGCAATATCCGCTAATTTTGATCCTAACGTTGCTACCGTCGCCTTGAAAGTTCCCATATCAATGTATACAAAAGACAGTGCATATATGCCTGTGTTGAGAGCACGCATTCAAGAGGCTGAACGATTAAAAATGGAAGCACAGTCATTGCAGGGACAAGCGACCAAATTGATGCAGGAAACAGAAGAAATATTAGTAGAAAAGAATTTACAAAAGGTGCCTTCAAATACATCGTTTTGGGATTCGAAATTTTGTATTCAAGAAGGTATTCAAAACATGGTAGATTTAACTGCGGAAGAAATTAAAGATCAAGATTATAGTGTAGCGCCGGACTATGAGATTATTACTCAAATCTCTTTGGACAACAATCCATACTTTTCCACCGTATTGAAGTATTTCAATATTCAAAGTGTTGCCGCGGTAATCAGTAGAGCGTCGTTCATGATTATTCTAATTGGTATTATTGGTACTTTTGCTGGATTTTTTCTAGCGTTAAGTGAAGGTGGTGATATAAAAGCCGGTGCTGCTGTCGCCATTATCAGTTCATTGGTCGGTTTACCTGTCGCTTTAGCGATGGACTACATTAACACATTGTACCCAGACAATGAACGCTATCATCACGCACTTGATCGTTATAAATTAAGCCTTGAAATATTATTTAACCATGAAAAAGATCGATACCCAAACCGAGCAAGTCGACATGATGAAGATCGAAAAGATTTCAAAAATCAGTTTGATGATGACGATGAAGACTAGGTAAGAAATATTATTGTGAATAAACTTTACAAAACAAATTTTTTAGAAAATACACATTCAAGTTGTAACACTGTTGATGCAGATCCCAAGTGGAACAGTAAGTATTTGCTGTTATTACAGCCACTGCTAATCAATTTTTTTAAATAAAATCGTCTTTTTTAAAAGACTAAAGTTTAGAGTTTCAAACCCAAAAAAGGAAAAAATTTATTGAGTTTAGCTTGACATTATGCGCAAAATCGCGCCGCTCCATTAATCATTTTTGAATTTAAAAAAATGATTAATGGAGCGGCCT
>Ga0316207_10003590_pt1 | contig 14243 bp, 11 predicted proteins | sample 6weekpyrite_MG_FD_204943 | JGI IMG/M metagenome (GOLD analysis project Ga0316207, IMG submission 204943) | Microbial mat bacterial communities from mineral coupon in-situ incubated in ocean water Damariscotta River, Maine, United States -... | ecosystem: Environmental > Aquatic > Marine >... | reverse complement strand
CGATTTCCGTGCCAGCCCCAATGATTAATAAACGTTGTACTAAATTTTTAAGCTCGCGTATGTTGCCAGGCCAGCCATAGTTGCGCAATGTATTCTGCGCTGCCATGGAAAATTTACGATACGGCAGATTATCGCGCTCAACAAATAAATCGATATAGTGCGAGAGTAACTCGGGGATATCTTCATGGTGTTCGCGTAAAGCAGGCACATTAATAGGCACAACATTGAGCTGGTAATAAAGATCTTCCCGGAAGTGACCGTCCTCAACTAATTTTTGCAGGTTGCGATGGGTGGCTGCAATTATTCGAACGTGGATAGTAACGGCTTCGTCACCGCCTATACGAACAAATGATTTTTTTTCCAGAGCCGAGAAGAACTTGGCCTGCGATTGCAGATCCATATCGCTCATATCGTGCAGGTAAAGGCTGCCGCCGTTCGCCTGTTCGAGCAAGCCATAAGTTACCTTACCATCGATTTCGCTACCAAATAATTCCTTGGCGGCATTTTCCGCCGACAGAGTGGCAACATTGACGTCAACAAAGGGGCGATCTTTTCGCGCACTGTGCTGGTGTAGATATTGTGCGGTAATTTCAAGTTCGGTTCCGGGTTCACCACTTAAAAGTATCCAGGTGTCATGCCCGGCAATGCGTTGTATATTTTTACGGAAGCCTTTCATCGTGGCACTTTTGCCAACCAGCTCGATATTACGCTGCTCGTATTTTTTAAGGCCTTTATTTTCCCGCAGCAGTTTATCGGCTTCTAAGGCGTGTTCAATGGTGAGCAGGAGTTTTGCGAGCGATAGCGGTTTTTCAATAAAGTCATAGGCGCCCAGGCGTGTGGCTTCAACGGCGGTTTCAACCGTACCGTGGCCGGACATCATAATGACCGGCACCGACAGGCCGCCTTCTTCTTTAGACCACTCTTTTAATAACGTGATCCCATCTACGTCGGGCATCCAGATATCGAGTAACACCAGATCGGCGCGGCGAGTACGCTGTGAATCTCTGGCCTCGGATCCGTTTTCTGCGACGGCGACTTCATAGCCCTCATCTTCAAGAATTTCCTGAACCAGGTTACGAATATCCGGTTCGTCATCGACTACCAGAATATAAGGAACAGCCTTGGCGTTTTTCTTGTTTATTGGGTCTGGTGATGTGACCGTATCAGGCTGCGGCATGGTTGTTTCCTTTGTTCTGTACAACATTGTTTACTGGGCTGGGATTGTCACTATATTTATTGTCGGTTCCGGCTACAGGTAACCTTATATAGATAGTGGCACCATTTATTTTACTGGTTTTACCTGTCGCTAGCGAGGTTAGCTGATTGTTTTCAGCCCATAGAACACCGCCGTGTTCTTCGACAATTTTTTTAACAATCGCAAGCCCAAGGCCACTGCCTTTAGGTTTACTGGTGATATAGGGTTCGAACAGGGTACTAAACATATCTTTTGGGATACCGGGCCCATTATCGTTTATTTTTATTTCAACATATTGACAGGCTGCTTTTTTAGCACATTCAGTCGTGAGTGACAGAGTACCATCTGCCTGTCCTTCCATTGCTTCGAGTGCATTTTTGATTAAGTTAATAAATAGTTGACGCATGCGACTGATGTCGGCTTCTATTTGAGGTATTTTACTATCAAAGTGAGTTGATATTTTTATATTTTTAGCGGTGTCCTGGTAAAGATCCAGCACTTCGGTAATAAGCTGGTTGAGGTCGATGGTCTTCAATTCGATGGTTGGCATTCTCGCGTAATCTGAAAAAGCCCTGACCATTTCTTTTAATGTTTCAACCTGTTGCACGATGGTATTGGTCGAGCGATCGAGTACATCGGCATCTTTTGCCGACATGGTTTTCAGATACTTGTGTCGAAGTCGCTCGGCCGATAATTGTATCGGGGTTAACGGATTTTTTATTTCATGAGCCAGTCGTCTTGCCACTTCACCCCAGGCAGCATTACGTTGTGACTGTAACGACTGGGTAATATCATCAAACACAATAACAAAACCACCATCGGGTAAGGTGGTACCCCGACACATAATAACCTGGCGACCTTCGCTGGCAAACAGGGTTACTTCTTCATTCCATTGTTCATTGTTATTTACAAGGTGTGGCTTAATGGCATCTAAAAAAATGTACAGGAAAGTATAATCATCAACAATATTTTCCAGATCTTTATCAATATAATGAGTGAGATCAAAACCCAGTATCTGGCTGGCGGTGATATTACAGGTAATAAGGCTATGTTTTTGATCAAGGGTTAAAACCCCGGACGTTAAATTGGCCAGCACCCCTTGCAGATAAGAGTGTGACGATTCCAGTTGTTGTTGGCTGAACTCAGCCGATTCGCGAGCCATGGCGAGTTGGTGCATCATGTCATTAAATGAACGTACCAGGTTACCAAGATCGTCATTACCAGGAAGTGGCAGGCGGGTATTGTAATCCCCTTTGGCCACCGCCAGGGTTCCCTGTACCAGGTTGGTTACCGGGGCAACCAGATGATGTGCATAGAAAAAAGCGGCCCAGATAGCAGACAGGATACTCAGCATTAATACCAGTGATAATGTCAGGATAAAACTGTATTTAAGTGGTTTGCGCAGGTAAGACAATTCATTATATTCACTAAAGGCACGCTGCACCGTATTCGCCAGGGTATTCATTCGTGTGGTAACCGGATACAAAGCCTGTAATACACGCCCCTCGGCTACCGGGTCGGGGCTGGCTACCGGAACAGCAATACGTATTTGAATATTGTCTTCCTTGTTTTCAGTAAAAGGAACCAGGCCAAAATCGGCTTCATTTTTTCTTGCTTTGGCAATGGTTTTTTCTTCAAGGCGTAATGGTATTAATTGCTGCAAGTTGGCGGTGCTGGACGCAATAATATGGCCACTGTAACGAAACAAGGTAAGCTCGGATGCATTACTTTCGTTGCGTAGTTCATTTAACTTTAAGGTTGCGAGACTGTCGTTAGTCGAGATTAACTGTTTAGACTGTACACGTACTTCATCAACTAATGATTTAACCCGTATATCGAGTGATGCTTTGCTTAATTCCAGTGAGTCGCTTAATGCTTCTTCAACCCGAACATCGAACCAGCTATCGATACCGCGTTGCAGGAAATCAAGTGAAAAGTAATACACGACGCTAACCGGGGTAACCGATAAAATAACAAACATAATAACCAGTTTGGCGGTTAGTCGTGAACCTACCTGGCGTTGTCGATATTGCCGGATAAGGGTAATGAGGTTCTTGGCAATCAAGCCGATCAGCAGGATAGTCGCAAGAGCATTGATCCCCAGCAAAATAGTGAATTGTTGGCTGAACTGTGCAGAGTTATGCGTTGCGCCACTCATTAAATACAACGAGGCAATAAGCAAAACAATCAGGGAGATGATGGGCGCACTGCCACTAAAGGCTTTATTAAAAAATTGATTAATGGCCTGTTTCATTGTTGTAGCGGCCATTCATACCAGTCACTGGCCAGTTGCCAGTCACTTGAAATATAGGCTAACGGTTGCATCGGTGCGGGTAATGATTCGATGTCCAGGTGTGCTCGTACCCGTAAATAATAATTTTTATTCGCATCCAGCAGGTTGGCATCCAATATCGGTAATTCTTTAATGCGGCTTAAATAATTGATGGCCCGGCTTAAGCTGATAAAGTTAGTTTGTGTGCCGCTGTTAAGATTGTTGACGACATAACTTTCGGACAGGGCGTGGTACAACAACAAATAGCCCTGTTCCAGTTCGGCAATACCCAGATCGGTCCAGTACCAGCGTGGCGAAAGAATTTCGATATTCACCAGTATCAGCAATGGCACACCATGTTGTAGTGCCTCAATGGCTTCTTTGGAAAAATTATAATGGAAGTTAGCGTTAAGCAGATAAACGCGGTTCTTCATCAGGGTTTCAAGGCTCTGGATGCTAAAGCCAGTCGCATCCTCTTCAGCAGAAACCGGTTGGGTTGAAAAATTGAAAAGCAGGCCGAACACCAGCAGGCTTATAAATAAAGCGTTAGAGCGAATGCCCGCTGATTTAAACAAAAACCAGTTAGATTTTTTTGAGTAAGCAATAGTAAAAGCCATCACTATTTCTCTTGTTCATGAGTAGGTCGCTATGTGTCTGGCCCGGCAATAACTGGCGGCCAAAGTCAGTTTTTAATCCCCATGATACGTCAAAATCGATGTTCTGTGCATCGTTATGTTCGCTTAAAAAGCGCTTTATTTGTAGCGTATTCTCTTCTGGCAGAATTGAGCAGGTTGAATACAGTAAATAGCCGCCGGTTTTTAGGGTCGGCCATAATTGTCGCAGTAACGTTTGTTGAGTTATTACGAGTTCATCGATGTGGGTACTCTGGCGCAGGCGCTTTATATCCGGGTGACGACGAATAACCCCGGTTGCACTGCAAGGGGCATCTAACAGGATGCGGTCGAATGGCGTGCTATCCCACCAGTCGTCAGTTTGGCCGGCATCAGCCGCGACTAATTCTATTTTTGGCTCAAGCCGGGCTGCGAGGCGATTGATATTGTCAGCCACCCGGCTCAATCGTTTGGCCGAAACATCAATTGCCACCAGTTTATTAAGCTCCGGGCATGTCTCAATCAAGTGAAGTGTTTTACCGCCGGGCGCTGCACAGGCATCGAGTACTCGCTGGCCTGCTTGTACGTCGAGTAGTTCGGCACACAATTGCGCAGCGCTGTCCTGCACACTGACTCCACCCTCTGCAAACAGAGGCAAACTTTCAACCGGCATGGCCTGTTGTAAAATTACGCCGTGCTGAGTCAGTTCACAGGGAGTTGCCGCTATGTCATGTTCGTTGAGTCGTTGCAGGTAGGCATCGCGGGTGATAACTAACGGGTTTACTCGCAGGCTCATTGGTGGATGGCTCATATTCGCTAACAGGACAGCCTGCCATGATGATTTGGATTGTGGCTTGTCCGGATAAGCAAGTTTGATTTTTTCAATTAGCCATTGCGGGCAACAATACTGGCTGCACGGATTTTTCATTGCCGCTGCATCCAGTATTTTTTGTTCACGTTGATAACGACGCAACAGTGCATTGACTAAATTTTTGGACCAGCTTTTTTTAGATTTTTTAGTGACGTTAACTGTTTCATTAATGGCAGCATGCGATGGTAAATGACTTTCGTTTAGTAACATAACACCGCATAAGATCAAGTGATAGATATCCTGGTCTTTATTCTTAAGTTTTTTATCGAGCAGCGAGTTAACAATAAACTGGTAGTATTCATAATGCCTTAATACATTATAACTATAGGCCTGAACTTTAGCGACATCACTCGGCTGAATGGTATCCTGAATATTGGCAAGGCAATCGGGTAATGAAATTTGTTCGTTTACAACGCTGTTAACAACCGAGGCCGTGGCAGCAATGGGAGATAATTGTTTTACAGTATTTTTTGCGCTTGCGGGTTTAGAGGGCATGGGTATACAGCTTAAAAAGTTTTAGACAGAACGTTAGCATTAAACATATGCCTAACTAAAACATTGCCCAGTTTTAAAAAAGTCAGGTCGTCCATTTAGCAGTGCGCTCACCGACATACGTTTAGCACCAGCGAGCTGGATATCCGTTATCGCCAACTGGCTTTGTTCGCATTGCACAATAATAGCCTGTTTGGTAATCGCAATAATTTCCCCGTTATTGGCCTGCGTGTTTATCGATAGCTGCGCGTCTGAATAAACATGTGCCTGCCAGATACGTACGGTTTTGTTTTCAAAGTGAGCCTGTGCAACTGGCCAACTATTAAAGGCGCGTACCTGAAGTGCAAGGTTTGCTGCTTTATCTTGCCAGTTTAACCGCGCCTCTTCTTTATTAAGTTTATGTGCATAACTGGCCAGTGCATTATCCTGTTTTACAGGTTGTAGCGCATTGCTTTGAATTAAATCCAGTGCGTCAAGCAGAGCAATCGCACCCAGTTCGGCCAGCTTATCATGCAGTGAGCTACCGGTATCGTCGGCTTCAATCGCACAACTTTTTGTCAATAACATATCACCGGTATCCAGACCTTCATCCATTTGCATAATGGTGATACCTGTTTGACTGTCACCGGCAGCTATGGCGCGCTGGATGGGGGCTGCACCACGCCAACGTGGTAACAGGGACGCATGTATATTGATACACCCTAAACGTGGTGTAGTTAAAACCTGCAGCGGAAGAATAATGCCATAGGCCGCAACGACCATCAGGTCGGCATTAAGCTCTTTTAGCTGTTCGAGATCCTGTTCGCTTTTAAAATTTTCAGGTTGGTAAACATCGATAGCATGTTGCAGGGCAACATTTTTGACCGGGCTGGCTTTTAACTGGCGACCTCGCCCTGCCGGACGATCCGGCTGGGTATAAACGGCGACTACTTCGAGGTTTTTATCATTGCCGTTATTAATGAGTTCGGCCAATGCGGTGGCGGCAAACTCGGGAGTACCGGCGAAAATTATACGTAACGGGTTTGCTAGTGGCATTAAAGCGTTGTGCTCTTAAATAAATGGCAAGCCTAGTTGGCTGCTTTTAGGGCTTTAGTGAGTTTCTTGCGAATACGATTACGTTTCATTTCAGAGAGGTAGTCAACGAATAGCTTTCCTTCCAGGTGATCCATTTCGTGCTGGATACAAACCGACAGTAATTCCTCCGCATCCAGTTCGTAAAATTCACCCTGTTTATCCTGTGCTTTAAGGCGAATACTATTGTAACGTTTTACCGGTTCGTAAATGCCCGGTATCGACAGGCAGCCTTCGTCGATAGACTGTTCGCCTTCTTTTTCGATAATTTGTGGATTAATGACAACCAGGGGTTGGTTTTTTTCCTCTGAAATGTCTATGGTGATAATACGCTGATGGACATTTACCTGTGTCGCGGCCAGACCAATGCCGGGAGCGTCATACATGGTCTCGAGCATGTTGTCGGTGAGCGTAATAATATCCTGATTAAATTCAGTAACTTGCTTCGCTTTAGTGCGAAGACGCGGATCAGGAAAATTTAAAATATTGAGTAATGCCATACGATTTCGTGCCAAATTTATAGTACATTCATAAAAAGATCTGCTAACATTATGATACTACATGGATAACTGGTATTGAAAACGCTAAAATTTCATTACTGATTGAGCTCAATAGTGAAATTTTGAGGTGTTTTAACCGAGCCAACTTTTTATGAGTAAGCTCGTTTATGACCCGATCCAGAATTAACTTGATTCGTTAGTTTACAGTGTTAACAGCCCTATATAAGGTTAATTATATGATATTGAACAAAGCATGCCGAGTCTCTCTTTCAGGAATTTTGCTAGCGACTGGAATATGGGGGTTAGCCGCTTGTAGTTCTCCCCCGAAACATATTGAGTCGAAAGCATCACCGGTTCCACAGCCGCAACCTGAAGCAATAGCAGAAGAAGAGTCGACATCCACCCCATTAGAGGCCGCCGATGAGGCAGACGTGGTCGCCATTCAGCGAGATTATCCGGATCGCTATGTCGTCAGGTCAGGTGATACTTTATGGGATATCTCTGCAAAGTTTCTTAAGAGTCCATGGTTATGGCCTGAAGTCTGGAATATCAACCCGAAAATCAGAAATCCGCATTTAATTTATCCGGGTGATGTGGTGGTGCTTCACTATGTCGAGGGTAAACCATTTTTAACCCTGGAAGGTGCGGGGGGAGTGTTGCCGCCACCTAAGGGTATCAAAACTACAAAACTGTCACCGCGTATCTATAAAACTGATCTGGAAAAAGCCATTACCACTATTCCACGTTCGGCTATTGATGCATTCTTATATTCTCACCGGGTGATCAGTGAAAACGAGCTGGACTTTGCTCCTTATATAGCGACCTCGTTTGAGCAGCATTTAATTGCCGGGCCGGGGCATCGTATTTATGTGCGCCGCCTGGGTCAGCCGAAAGTTACTGGTTTTCAGGTAGTCCGCCCGGGCGAAGTGTATAAGCACCCACGCACAAACGAAGTGTTGGGTTTTGAGGCTATTAATCTTGGGGAAAGTCAACTGGTTAAAGTGGGCAAACCATCAACTTTGACGGTAACCCGAGCCTATCAGGAAATTCTTGATGGTGATTACCTGCTGCCATTACAGACTGATCGCAACTTACTTTATTTCCTGCCCAAAGCACCTAAAAATAAGGTTAAAGGCTATATTATTTCCGTCATCAACGGCGTTACGGAAATTGGGCAGAATAATGTGGTGGTTTTATCCCTGGGTCGTCGTGAAGGCATGGAGCAGGGTGACGTGCTTGATATCTTTCATGGTGGACTTGAAGTGAGGGATAGTAAAGCCAATGAAAATGTTATATTACCAGATGAAAAAGCAGGAACCTTAATGGTGTTCCGTGTTTTTGATAAGGCAAGCTATGCACTGGTACTCGAGGCAACTCGACCTCTGCATGTGCTTAATATGGTTCAAAATCCTAAATGAGCCTCTGACCAGGAACATGCTTTAGCGGTATAAACGGGTACAGGGATGTACCTTGAGGACATCATGGCAGAATATCTTCAGTCTGAATTAGCCAGTTGGCTGGCAGTTCATCGGGCACCAGGGGTCGGTGCGACCACTTTTATTAAACTCCTGTCCGATTTTGAACATCCACAAGCAATTTTGGATGCGGGTCCCACAAAACTAAGTGAGTACTCACTTAAAGAAAAGACCTTGGCTTATTTAGGCTCACCGGATTGGGATCAGGTTGAAAAGGACGGTCAGTGGTTACAGGCAAATCAGGCGGCTGTGATTACCTTGCAGGATCCGGCGTATCCGCTGTTACTAAAAGAAATTGCCGATCCGCCGCCTTTATTATTTATTCTGGGCAATAAAGAATTACTTTCGAGTGAACAAATCGCGATAGTCGGTAGTCGCACGCCAACCCCGATGGGACAGCAAACGGCTGAAGATTTTGCCAAAAATCTGGCCGAAGTAGGCTGGACAATTACAAGTGGTTTGGCGCTTGGTATTGATACTGCATCCCATAAGGGGGCGCTCAGCACCCAAAACGGTAACACTATTGCCGTAGTGGGGACTGGCATTGACAGGGTATATCCAGCCAGAAATCGAGAATTAGCGCATAAAATCGCCGCGCATGGGGCAATAATCAGTGAATTTCCATTAGGTAGTCCACCAGTGGCAGGGAATTTTCCACGTCGCAACCGTATAATTAGTGGAATGAGTCGTGGTGTGTTCGTCGTCGAGGCGGCGCTAAGAAGTGGTTCGCTTATTACCGCTAAACAGGCATTGGAACAAGGTCGAGAGGTTTTTGCCTTGCCGGGATCCATTCATAACCCATTATCGCGAGGTTGCCATGCGTTGATCCGCGACGGTGCCAAGCTGGTAGAAACAGCCGGGCATATCTATGAAGAATTAATTGAAATATTGCCATATCGCCCCCAGATAAATACTGTCGATAAAGCAGACGAGCAAAATGCGCCAGGCAGTGAACACCCTGTGCTGGATGCAGAGTATCAAACGGTACTTCACCATGTTGGTTATGAGCCAACAGCGGTGGATTCCATTGTCGGGCAAAGTGGATTGACGGCGGACGCTGTTTGCTCCATGCTACTGGTATTGGAACTGCAGGGGTATATTGTCTCAACGCATGGTGGCCATTATTGCAAAATATCAGAGTACTCGTTAGATGGGGTGTCTGACTAAAAAGGGGCGGAAATGAAACAAAATATATTCGATGTTTTAATGTATTTGTTTGAAAATTATATGAATGACGATGTGGAGTTTGATGTTGATGAAGACTCTCTACGAAATGAACTTCAGGAAGCTGGTTTTCAGCTTGGCCAAATAGCGCAGGCCTTTGACTGGTTGGAAGGACTGACTAACTATCAGGAAGAAGGACATTATCCCACTTATAATCCAGAACACCTTCCAGAACGTTCGACCCGGGTGTATACCCAGGAAGAATGTGAAAAGCTCGATACCAATAGTCGTGGCTTTTTAATCTTTCTGGAACAAACCGGTGTGCTCGATCAAATGACTCGTGAGATGGTTGTTGATAGAGTCATGGCTCTGGACACGGATGAGTCTGATATAGAACAACTTAAGTGGGTTGTGCTTATGGTGTTATTCAACCAACCGGGTTTTGACGGTTCGATTAGCTGGATGGAAGAGTTGGTTTTTGATGAGGCAACCGGTCAGTTGCATTAATGAAATAAAACCTGGTTCAGAATTCTTCTAATATTTTAGATTGAGTGATACGGATAAATTTATATTCGTATATTTTTAGTTGTATAAACAAAAAAAGAAGTATACACATCTGTAAATTGATGTATTAGCAACAGCGAGTTAGAAACAAATGGCAAAAAGCTTAGTCATTGTAGAGTCTCCGGCAAAAGCAAAAACTATCAAGAAGTACCTGGGTAAAGGGTTTGAAGTATTAGCTTCATATGGTCATGTTCGCGACTTACTACCTAAAGAAGGTGCGGTCGATCCCGCCAATGACTTTGCCATGAAATATCATGTGCTGGAAAAAAACCAGAAACATGTCGATGCAATTAAAAAATCACTCAAGAAAGCCGACAACTTATATCTTGCAACTGACCCTGATAGAGAAGGTGAAGCTATTTCATGGCATTTATATGAATTGCTTAAAGATCAGGGCTTGTTAAAGAACAAAACCGTTGGCCGTGTTGCTTTTAACGAAGTTACTAAAAATGCAATTAAAGACGCGGTATCTAATCCGCGTGAACTGTCACATGACATGATCGATGCACAATTGGCACGACGTGCATTAGATTATCTGGTTGGTTTTAATCTTTCTCCTTTACTGTGGAAGAAAATTCGTCGTGGCTTGTCGGCAGGTCGTGTACAAAGTCCGGCATTACGTCTTATCGTCGAGCGTGAACTGGAAATAGAAAAATTTATACCTAAAGAGTACTGGACACTTGATACAGTCAATGAAAGTGGTAAACAGGAATTCAGTGGCAAGCTTACCTTTTTAGAAGGTGAAAAAATTTCACAATTTACTATCAATACTGAAGACAAGGCGACTAGTGCCCAGAACATTATTAATAAAGCCGCTAATGGTAAATTACTGGTTGCAAAGGTAAGCAAGAAAAAACGTAAACGTAACCCGGCGGCACCTTTTATAACCTCGACGTTACAACAGGAAGGTTCAAGAAAGCTTGGTTTCACAGCCAAGAAAACCATGAGTATTGCTCAGCAGTTATATGAAGGTATCGATCTGGGTGGCGAAACGATTGGTCTGATTACCTATATGCGTACAGACTCGGTTAATTTATCCAATGAAGCGTTAGAAGAAATTCGCGCATTTATTTCAGATAAATTTGGTGAAGCTAATTTACCGAAAGAACCCCGTACCTATAAAACCAAAGCAAAAAATGCACAGGAAGCACATGAGGCAGTACGTCCTACTTCAGTGTTACACGAACCAAATTCAATTAAAAAACATTTAACTAAAGATCAATTTCGTCTGTATGATTTAATCTGGAAGCGTACCGTAGCCTGTCAGATGGTTCATGCAACACTGGATACCGTTGCGATGGATTTACATACGGGCTCAGAGGCAGATGCCTCAAAAGCGGCTGCGATCTTCAGAGCAAACGGTTCGCAGCTGGTTGATCCCGGTTTTATGTCGGTCTATCAGGAAAGTGTTGATGATGGTAAAGCCAGTGATGATAAAGATAAATTATTGCCGCCTTTAAACGAGGGGGATATCGTTAACCTGATAAAGATTTTACCCGAGCAGCATTTTACCGAGCCACCACCGCGTTATGCCGAAGCTTCATTAGTGAAGTCGTTAGAAGAACACGGTATTGGTCGGCCATCCACCTATGCCTCAATCATTTCTACCTTACAAACCCGTGAATACGTCACCATGGATAAGCGGCGTTTTATCCCGACGGATGTGGGCCGTATCGTGAACAAGTTTTTAACCGAACATTTTACCCAATATGTTGATTACGATTTTACGGCGAAGTTAGAAGACGAGCTGGATGCGATTTCACGTGGGGAGAAAAAATGGGTTCCAATCATGAAGAAATTCTGGAAACCGTTTAAAGAACTGGTTGTTGATAAAGATAAGAACGTGGATCGAAAAGATGTTACTCACGAAGCACTGGAAGAAAAATGTCCCAAGTGTGGCGGAGATATGGCGATCCGGCTTGGGCGGCGCGGTCGTTTTATTGGTTGTAATAATTACCCTGATTGCGATTACACCCGTAATGTAAATGAAGATGCCAATGCTGAACCGGAAGTTATCGAAGACCGAAAATGTCCGGAGTGTAATTCCGATTTAATTATACGTTCGGGTCGCTATGGCAAGTTTATCGGTTGCAGCAGTTACCCCGATTGTAAACATATTGAGCCACTGGAAAAACCCAAGGACATGGGTGTAAAGTGCCCCGAGTGTCATAATCACAATATGTTAATGCGTAAATCACGCAATGGTAAAATATTTTATTCCTGTGCGGATTACCCCAAGTGCAAGTATGCAGTGTGGAATGAACCCCTTAAGCAGGCCTGTCCGGATTGTGCATGGCCGATGTTAACCTTAAAAATTACCAAGCGACGTGGACATGAAAAAACCTGTCCACAGAAAGACTGCAAGTATGTCGAAGCAGTAGAAGAATCCGATTTAGTCGATATTCGACCAACCTACGATCCGGAAGCTTCGAAAGAAGAATCCTGATTATCAATTTTAATTTTCCTAAATATTTTTAAAGAGTTCTATTATGTCTAAACAATTTGTATCTATATTAATGGGATCAGACTCTGATCTTCCTACAATGCAAGCCACTATCGATGTTTTAAAAAATCTGCAGGTTGAATGTGAGGTTTATATTACATCGGCACATCGTACTCCTGAGGATACCCGTAATATTATTCAGGATGCAGAAGGCCGGGGTTGTAAAGTCTTTATTGCCGCAGCTGGCTTGGCTGCACATTTAGCCGGTGCGGTTGCCGCGCATACTTTAAAACCGGTTATTGGTGTGCCGATGGATGGTGGCCCTTTAAATGGTTTTGATGCACTATTATCAACAGTACAAATGCCAGGTGGTATTCCGGTTGCCAGTGTTGCGGTTGGTAAAGCCGGTGCTAAGAATGCTGCTTATCTTGCGGCACAAATCTTAAGCCTGGTGGATGCAGATCTGGCTAAACGTTTAATTGATGAACGTGAAGCAAACGCACAGGCAGTCCGCGATAAAAATATTGAAGTACAAAAAAACCTGTAAATTTTTTTAGAAATACCCGGTATGAGCGATGATATAGATCAAGCCATTACTGCATTACAGCAAGGCTTATTAATTGCGTACCCTACCGAAGCAGTCTATGGCCTGGGTTGTGACCCTCAGCAACCCCAGGCTATTCAAAATTTAATTGAATTAAAACAACGCGACCCGGATAAGGGGTTGATTTTAATTGCGTCTGACTTTGAGCAGCTTCATCCTTATATTGATGATCCGGATGATATCCATGGACTGGAAGCCAAAGCTTCCTGGCCCGGACCGGTTACCTGGTTATGGCCTGGATTTAACCGCGAGAGTAACCTTTGTCCGTTGCTGCATGGAAAACATACTGGTATTGCAGTACGTGTCACGGCGCATCCTGTAGCGCGAACATTATGCGAAAAGTTTAACGGTGCAATTATATCAACCAGTGCTAATCGCCAGGGAGATCCACCTGCGCGTACGGCGCAAGAGGTTGCCAGCTATTTTCCAAATGAATTAGCAGTGATTGTTGATGGCGAGCTAGGTGACTTAAACAAACCGACTCCAATCTATGATGTAAGATCAGGTTATGCTATTCGTTAAAGTTTAAAGCGTAAGTATGAATAAGTTTACACTAGCTTGGTCTGATTAATAAAGTAACCAGGCTAATCGATATTTAAACAGGACAAACATGTCAGACGTAAATCTTAATGTTGTAAAAGATTATTTACTAAAGTTACAAGATGATATTTGCAATGCACTGACTGAAGAAGATGGTGCACAATCTTTTATAGAAGATGCATGGACTCGTGAGCAAGGGGGTGGTGGACGCACCCGGGTATTAGCCAATGGCGCGGTATTTGAGCAGGCCGGAGTCAATTTTTCGCATGTCTATGGTAACCAGTTACCTAAATCCGCGACAGCGGCACGGCCCGAACTGGAAGGACGCGACTTTCAGGCGGTAGGTGTTTCTCTGGTTATCCATCCACATAACCCACATATTCCAACATCACATGCCAATGTCCGTTTTTTTATTGCCGAAAAAGAAAATGCGGATCCCGT
>Ga0316207_10003589_pt1 | contig 14246 bp, 15 predicted proteins | sample 6weekpyrite_MG_FD_204943 | JGI IMG/M metagenome (GOLD analysis project Ga0316207, IMG submission 204943) | Microbial mat bacterial communities from mineral coupon in-situ incubated in ocean water Damariscotta River, Maine, United States -... | ecosystem: Environmental > Aquatic > Marine >... | reverse complement strand
AAACTTCGTGGACAACAGTTTCAGTATCCGTCTCAGATGTAAATCGGTAACCTGATTTTGTCTGATCGGCGCGGAGTTCGTCATGGTTTTCAATTATTCCATTGTGAACCAAGCTTACTGTGTTATTACATATATGTGGATGGGCATTGGATTCTGTAGGCTTTCCGTGGGTTGCCCATCGGGTATGGGCTATACCCAAAAAACCCCGTAGCTTTGTTTCTTCAAGTAACGGTTCAAGCTGTTTCACTTTGCCAATTGCACGGACACGTCCAATTTCATTTTCAGGTGTAACTGCTGCAATGCCGGCTGAATCATATCCGCGATATTCCAACCGGCGTAAACCCTCTAACAAAATTGGAATTACATTACGCTCAGCTACAGCTCCAACAATACCGCACATATCTTGATCCTTGAGTTATTTCTTTTTATAAAAAAAATTTGGTTCACGAGAGTAAGTATCAATTCAATACTATTTTTTCTCTATTTTTCCGCTTTTATTTATTCTCTGATTTTTTCTTTTCTGGTCTGCGCCAACCCGACTTAGTAATCTGTTTAGAGCGACTTAAGGTTAAATTCCCAGCGGGTGCATTTTTTGTAATAGTTGAACCTGCCCCAATTGTCGAATCATTTTCGAGTGATACCGGTGCGATAAGCTGGCAATCCGAACCAATAAAAACATTGTCTCCAATTTCTGTGACATATTTATTAGCGCCATCATAATTGCAGGTTATTGTTCCAGCACCTACATTTACATTGCTTCCCATTTTGGTATCACCAATATAACTGAGATGGTTTATTTTTGAACCATCTTCTACATGAGACTTTTTAATTTCAACAAAGTTGCCCACTTTTACCTTGTTAGCAAGAACTGTGTCAGGCCTAATTCGCGCAAAAGGGCCAAGTTCACATTCATCGCCTATGTGACTATCTTCAATAATCGAATTAGGATGAATCACTACGTTTGATCCTATCGTTGAGTTTTTAACAATTGAATTCGCGCCAACCGTAACATTGTCTCCTATGGAAACTGCTCCGGAAAACAATGTATTAATATCTAAAATACAATCTGATCCGACTTTGAGTGATCCTCTAATATCAATGCGATTTGGATCCATAAGCGTTACTCCAGCATCCATTAATTTTCTCGCTTCACGCAGCTGAAATTGCCGTTCAAGAGTCGCTAACTGAAATTTGTTATTTACACCTTCAATTTCAGCGTTAAAACTGGACGTATGGGTAGATACAACTTTTCCATCATTTACGGCCATTTCAAATATATCTGTTAAATAGTACTCACCTTGAGCATTTTCATTGTTCAGGTTTGAAAGCCAAGTTTTTAATAAATCTGCAGGTGCACAAAGAATCCCCGTATTTACTTCTTTTATTAATTTTACTTCATCAGAAGCATCTTTCTGTTCGACAATTTTTTGTACAAGTCCTTTTGAGTCGCGAACAATCCTGCCATAGCCGCTAGGATCTTCAAACAGCGCAGTAAGTAAACCGATAGAAGTGTTCGATTCTGATACCGTATCAAGAAGATTTTTTAAGGTTTCTTTAGAGATAAGTGGTACATCCCCATACAGTACCAAAACGAGACCGTCTGAAATTTCTGACATTGCCTGATCAACGGCGTGTCCTGTTCCTAATTGTTCAGTTTGTTCAACCCACTTAAGGCTAAAAGAATCCATTGTTTCAGGAACGATATTCCCACCGTGTCCATACACGCCCACAATAGATTCAGGATTTAACGAATTTGCAGTTTCAATGACATGCTGTACCAAGGCTTTGTCAGCAAGTTTATGTAATACCTTTGGCAATGATGAACGCATTCGCGTCCCTTTACCAGCTGCAAGAATAACTACATGAAGGTTCATTCAACAAAATCCTTTTAACGGTCAATATTTTCTTATAATTTAAAGCCTAACAATATTAGGCCTATAATTAAAAGTTATCTAGAATAAAAACAAAAAAAGGGCTTAAAAGCCCCTTTTTCGTTTGTATATCAATGTAGTGAATGCGGTAGATTAACGTCGTGAAGCATTCTTAAGCTTTTTGAGGGTATGCAATTGTGCAACAGCCTCTGCAAGTTGAGATTCTGCGAGAGCGTAGTCAACTTCACCCTGCTTATCTTTTAATGCAGCTTCTGCTTTCTCTTTGGCTTCAATCGCCGCCGCTTCGTCAATATCTTTTGCTCTAACCGCAGTGTCACTTAACACCGTAACTACATGCGGCTGAACTTCTAGCATTCCACCTGAAACATAAATGTATTGGTCTTCACCATCTTCCATTTGAAGGCGCAATTCACCGGGTTTCAGGCTAGTAAGCAAAGGACTGTGGCGAGCCATAATTCCTAGGTCACCCATTTCTCCGGGAGCGAACAGCATTTCTACTGAACCGGAGAAAATTTCTTCCTCTGCACTAACTACATCTACATGAAATGTCATAGCCATAACTATTACCTTTCGATTCTAATCCAGCTGCTTCTTAGTTCATGCCTTTAGCTTTTTCTATCGCTTCATCGATAGAACCAACCATGTAGAAAGCCATTTCTGGAAGCGAGTCATACTCACCTGCAAGAATGCCTTTAAAACCACGGATAGTATCGGCTAGAGAGACATATTTACCCGGCGAACCAGTGAAAACTTCAGCAACAAAGAACGGTTGTGACAAGAAACGTTGAATTTTACGTGCACGAGATACCGTCTGTTTATCTTCTTCAGATAACTCATCCATACCAAGAATCGCAATGATATCTTTCAATTCTTTATAACGCTGCAATGTGCCTTGAACGCCACGTGCAATATCGTAATGCTCTTGACCGATAACCAAGGGATCAAGCTGACGTGAAGTTGAATCCAACGGGTCGATTGCAGGATAAATACCTTGCTCAGCTATCGCTCGAGAAAGTACAACCGTTGCGTCCAAATGAGCAAACGTGGTTGCCGGAGATGGGTCAGTTAAATCATCCGCAGGTACATAAACCGCTTGGATCGAAGTAATTGAACCTTTTTTGGTTGATGTAATACGCTCCTGAAGTACACCCATTTCTTCCGCAAGTGTTGGCTGATAACCTACCGCAGAAGGCATTCGACCTAACAATGCTGATACTTCTGTACCCGCAAGTGTGTAACGGTAAATGTTATCAACAAAGAAAAGTACATCACGACCTTCGTCACGGAAGTACTCCGCCATAGTAAGTCCAGTTAATGCGACACGAAGTCTGTTTCCTGGAGGCTCATTCATTTGTCCGTAAACCAACGATACTTTGTCAATTACGTTTGAATCAGTCATTTCGTGATAGAAATCGTTTCCTTCACGAGTACGCTCACCAACACCAGCAAACACTGAGTAACCACTATGCTCGATCGCGATATTACGGATCAATTCCATCATGTTTACAGTTTTACCAACACCGGCACCACCAAACAGACCAACTTTACCACCCTTAGCGAATGGGCAAACTAAGTCGATAACTTTTATACCTGTTTCAAGCAATTCAGCGGAAGGAGCCAACTCTTCATAAGTTGGTGCTTTACGATGGATTTCCCAACGTGCTTCTTCGCCAATATCACCTTTCTCATCAATCGGTGTTCCAAGTACGTCCATGATACGACCAAGGGTTTTTGTTCCAACAGGAACAGAAATCGCTTTGCCAGTATTTGAACAACTCAAGCCACGTTTCAAGCCTTCACTTGAACCCATCGCTACGCAACGAACAATACCGTCACCGAGTTGTTGTTGAACTTCCATTGTTAAACCAAGTTCGTCAACATTTAGCGCGTTATAAACTTTTGGTACATCAGTTCGTGGAAACTCCACGTCTACTACCGCGCCGATGACTTGAACAACTTTACCTGTGCTCATGTCTATTTCCTCTTAAAAAATATTCTGCTAAACCGCAGCTGCGCCAGAAACAATCTCAGAAATTTCCTGAGTAATCGCCGCTTGACGTGCTTTGTTATAAACCAGTTGAAGATCACTAATAAGATCACCCGCATTATCTGAAGCGGATTTCATAGCAATCATTCGAGCTGCTTGCTCACATGCGATGTTTTCAACAACCCCTTGGTAAACCAAGGACTCAACATAACGCATCATTAATTTATCTAAAACAACTTGAGCTTCTGGCTCATAGAGATAATCCCAATGATGTTTCATTTCGTCTTCAGGTTCTTCTACTGCTATCGGAAGAAGTTGTTCAACCTGAGGATTTTGAGTCATCGTGTTGATGAATTCATTGCTGACGAGATAAAGACGATCAATTTCACCTTTGTCATAGGAATCAAGCATCACTTTAACGGAACCGATTAAATCGTTAACACCAGGTGAATCACCAAGATGATTAACTGTTGATACGATGTTTCCGCCAATTCGCTTCATAAAGCTTGCGCCTTTAGAACCGATGACACAAAGATCAGCTTTAAGACCTTTTTCGTCATTTTCTCGCATACTGACAACAGCGGCTTTTAACAAGTTAGTGTTTAAGCCACCACACAACCCACGGTCGGACGTAATTACAATATATCCGACTCTTTTAACATCTCTATCCGCTAGATAGGGATGTTTGTATTCAGGATGGGCATGTGCCAGGTGAGCGATAACATTACGCATTTTCGCAGCATAGGGTTTAGACGCTTGCATCCGAGATTGTGCTTTACGCATTTTACTCGCCGCAACCATCTCCATCGCACGCGTGATTTTTTGCGTGTTTTGAATGCTCTTTATCTGGGTACGTATCTCTTTACCTACTGCCATCTCAAATCTCCTTAATTACTCAGTTAATAAATCTAATTACCAAGTACTAGTTGATTTGAATTTCTCGATGGTTTCTCGCATTTTACCTGCGATATCATCGTTGAAATTACCAGTAGAATTGATGTCGTTCATCAAATCAGATGCGTTTGAATTAGCATACGAGTGCAAAGCTTCTTCAAAAGCTACGACCTTATTAACATCAACATCATCAATGAAACCTTCGTTTGCCGCATACAGAGACATACCCATTTCAGCAATACTCAATGGAGAATATTGTTTTTGTTTCATTAATTCTGTAACGCGTTGTCCACGTTCGATCTGTTTACGTGTTGACTCATCTAGATCAGACGCGAATTGAGCAAACGCTGCAAGCTCACGATATTGAGCAAGGTCAAGACGTACACCACCACCCAATTTTTTAATGATTTTAGTCTGTGCAGCACCACCAACTCGAGATACCGAAAGGCCGGCGTTAATCGCTGGACGAATACCTGAGTTGAACAAATCAGTCTCTAAAAAGATTTGACCGTCAGTAATCGAAATTACATTAGTTGGTACGAATGCAGAAACGTCACCACCTTGGGTTTCGATAATAGGCAACGCAGTTAGTGAACCTGTTTTACCCTTAACTTTGCCGTTAGTGAATTTCTCAACGTAATCTGCGTTAACACGTGCAGCACGTTCTAGTAGACGAGAGTGTAAGTAGAATACGTCACCTGGATAGGCTTCACGACCTGGTGGTCGACGAAGCAACAAAGAAACTTGTCGATAAGCCCAAGCTTGCTTAGTCAAATCATCATAAACGATTAGTGCATCTTCACCATTGTCACGGAAATATTCTCCCATTGAACAACCAGTATAAGGAGCAATGTATTGCATAGCTGCAGAATCAGAAGCAGAAGCTGAAACCACAATTGTGTGATCCAAAGCACCGTGCTCTTCTAATTTGCGTACAACCGCTGCTACCGAAGACGCTTTCTGTCCGATTGCAACGTAAATACATTTAATGCCTTTGCCTTTTTGATTGATGATTGCATCAATCGCAACAGCTGTCTTACCTGTTTGGCGGTCGCCGATGATAAGTTCACGTTGGCCACGGCCAACAGGAACCATTGCATCAATCGCTTTAAGACCTGTTTGAACTGGCTCATCAACCGATTGACGTGCAATTACACCCGGTGCAATTTTTTCAATCGGAGAAGTTTCAGTTGTTTTAACTGGCCCTTTACCATCGAGTGGGTTACCCAAAGAATCAACAACACGTCCTAGTAACGCATCGCCAACGGGTACTTCCAATATTTTACCTGTACATTTAACGCTGTCGCCTTCTTTGATACCTTGGTAATCACCTAAGATAACAGCACCAACAGAGTCACGCTCCAAGTTCAAAGCTAAACCATAAATGTTACCTGGGAACTCTAACATCTCACCAGACATAACATCAGATAAGCCGTGAACACGCGCGATACCGTCTGTTAAGCTAACTACTGTGCCTTCTGTTTTGGCCTCTGTAGTAGCATCATAATTTTGAATTTTTTGCTTAATCAGTTCACTGATTTCTGCAGGATTCAGTTGCATGGGGTTTCCCTCTTTAAAGCCGATCAGTAACCGAGGTTACTTGATAAACGATCCAGCTGAGCTGTAACAGAGCCGTCGATAATCATATCTCCAGCGCGTATAATTGCGCCACCTACGATTGATTTATCTACAGTACTGGAAATTTCTACTTCACAACCCAGACGTTTTTTAAGCGCAGTTTGTAATTTCGATTTTTGAGCATCATTTAAATCAAATGCACTAACAACTTCCGCTTTTACAGTTTTTTCTGCTTCAGCTTTTAGTTCATCAAAAATCGCTGCGATTTCGCTTATCACATTCAACCGGTTATTTTCAGCAAGTGCATTTAAAAAATTCTTGCCTTCTTGATCCAGTTTGTCTGCACAGATGCTTGCCAACAATTCAATAACTTGTTCATTAGAAACATTAGGGTCACTAATGATCGCACTCAAAGCTTTGTCGGATGTAGCAACGGATAAAAGCGCTAAAAGATCAGACCAGTTAGATAACTTTCCTGAGTCTTTCGCTAGCTCAAATACTGCTTGTGCATATGGACGTGCTATCGTAGTCGCTTCTGCCATAGGATCACCTTATATTTGTGCTGCCAGATCATCTAACAAAGAAGCGTGAGCTTTTGCATCAACTTCTTTCTTAAGAATCTTGCTAGCACCAGCTACTGCAATTGAAGAAACTTCCTTGCGCAATGATTCTTTTGCGCGATTCACTTCCTGTTCAATTTCAGAATTAGCTGCAGTGATAATACGATCAGCTTCTTCGCGAGCAGAAACTTTAGCTTCTTCCACAATTTCGTTACTACGACGTTGTGCTTGAGAAACAATTTCTGCGGCTTGAGCTTTCGCTTCACTGATTTTTTGCATAGCATTTTTTTCTGCCAGCTCTTGCTCATGTTTACCTTTTTCTGCTGCTGCTAAACCGTCGGCAATTCTTTTTTGACGATCTTCCAGCATTGCTGACATGGGCTTCCACAACAAACTGTTGACGAAGTATATCAGTGCAATAAAGGCAGCCATTTGAGCAATCAGGGTCAATGTAATATTCATTGCTTAATTCCTCTTTGGATTCCTTTTGGTGTTAATACACGCATGACGTATATATCGCTTATCCGCCAATTGCAGATGTTGCAGCACCAATGAAAGGATTCGCGAACAAGAACCACATAGAAAAAGCAAGAATGATAAATGGAAATGATTCCATCAAACCAGCAAAGATGAACATGTTAGTCATAAGTGCAGGCTTCATTTCAGGCTGACGTGCGATACCTTCTAACGTCTTCGCACAAATCAAACCCCAACCAATTGCAGAACCTAAACCAGCTGCCGCCAAAATTACACCTACACCTACCGCTGTGTATGCGTAAATCATAGCAATCATATCAGGCGTCATATTACTTCTCCTTAATTAACAAAATGATAAAAATTTAAAAAAAATCGAACTAAACTAAAAAAATCTATTTATAAAGCTGTTAGTGTTCATCAGCTTCTGTGTGTGCCATCCCCAAATACACTATTGTTAACACCATGAAGATAAATGCCTGCAATGTGATAACAAGAATGTGGAAAATCAACCAACCTAAATCTAATAAGACTTGTAATGGAAGTATGAAAAACAACCCAAAACCAATTGCTGCTGATCCACCAATTAACGCAATTAGTAGAAATACTAATTCACCAGCAAACATGTTTCCGAATAGACGCAAACCAAGACTTAATGGTTTCGCGAGTTCTTCAATTGCGGTCATAACAATGTTGACAGGAATTAGAAACTTTCCGAATGGGTGAAAGAGGAATGACTTTCCGTAGGCAGCCGCTCCTTTGATTTTGAAGTTGTAGTAGAGAATCAACGCAAAAACTGTCAAAGACATAGCCATCGTTGTATTCAAATCAGTGGTTGGTACCACTTTTAAATAGGATATACCTAAAAAGCTACCGATCAAAGGTAATAGATCGACAGGAATTAAATCCATAAAGTTCATTAACCAAACCCAGACAAAAATCGTAAGCGCTAAGGGCGCTATTAAAGGGTTATGACCTGGAAATGTGTCTCGCACTTGTTGAGCAACAAAATCTATTATCATTTCGATAAAGTTTTGAAAACCACCAGGTTTATCGGCGTCCAATGTTTTGCCTACGCGTGCTGCGACCAAAATGATAAGTGCTGCCAAAGCGACACTAAAAAATATGGTATCAAGATGCAACGACCAAAAACCAGCTGCTTTGTGGGTAACGGGATCACAATTACCGACACAAAGGTTGGTTAAATGGTGTTGAATATACTCAACTGTACCACCACCTGAAGAATTTGCTGACTCGCTCAAGACGACTCTCCCTAAACTTAAAGCTAATAAAATCTTTTAATTAACACGCGCTTGACGTCGCAAGTTAATAACATATCCAAGTTGTGAAAACCCAAATCCAGCCGCTGTGGCTAAAGGATCGAGTTTTAAAATGGCTAATCCGACAATAAATAGTCCAATTACCAATAAAAATCTTTGAGCTGCTCCAGAGTACAGAACACCTAAACTCTTTTTAGGGTCTGTCTGAGCAATAGTTTCGGCTTTAATTACACCGAAACTTAAGTACGTGCTCACTAAAATTGTTGAGGCAAATCCATAAACTGCTGAAACGCTTTGCCAACTATTACCAACTAGCAAGAACACTATTGATACAAACAACCCAATTAAAAATTGGCTTAAAACCAGATGCTTTGTATTAGCAGCGATTTTACTGGTCTTTGTCTGAATCGTTGACTTTTCGTTCGTCAATATTTTGGCCAACATTTTTTTGTCCCGGCACATGCATTAAAAATTTATGCGCTTTCATTGTGCCGCCAATTACACCGAGCAATCCAAACGACAACAAAAAAATTGGTGTAGTATCAAATAGCTGGTCAGCCCCAAACCCCAGAATAAACCCCGAAATAGCCATGGAACTCATAATTGTACCAACGCCCGTTTGCAATAAGGGGAGTGGTTGTCGCTTCTTTTTTCTCATACTCACCCCTAAAAAACGGCGCGCAATTATAGCTTACGTAAGAGCTTAGCTGCAAGATAAAAAAATTTTTAAAGGCTATATAGAAAAGCTTATAGCAGAGAGAAAAGCAGGATAAAACAAAGGGCTTATTTTATGTGGGCTAATATACCATCGAGTTCATCTAGACTATTGTACTGAATTTCTAACTTACCTTTTCCAGAATCTTTATGCGAAATTTTGACTTTTGCACCTAACGTTTCTGAAAGTTTTCCTTGTAAATTAACAACATCGGGATTAACACTCTTAGCCGGCTTGTTCGGTTTTTCAAATCCATTAATGATACGTTTGACCAGTTTTTCCGTCTCTCTCACCGAAAGCCCTTTTGAGGACACTTGATGCGCAGCTTTGATCTGGTCGGCAGGTTCCAGCGTTAACAGTGCTCTGGCGTGACCCATTTCCAAATCGCCATTACCTAACATGCGTTTTACTTCGTCACATAATGTTAATAGTCTCAACAGGTTAGTAACAGCTACACGCGAGCGACCCACTGCTTCAGCAGCCTGCATATGCGTCATGTCAAATTCATCAATTAAACGTTGTAATGCAGCAGCTTCTTCTATGGGGGTTAGCTCTTCACGTTGAATATTCTCAATCAACGCCATCGCCACTGCGGCTTCATCAGGGACATCGCGAATGACAACAGGAATTGAATCTAAACCTGCAATCTGGGTCGCCCGCCAACGGCGTTCGCCCGCAATAATTTCATACATAGAATCGTTGACAGGACGAACAACAATCGGTTGTACAACGCCTTGAGCCTTTATAGAGTTTGCTAAATCCTCTAACGCTTCTTGATTCATATCAACCCGTGGCTGATATTTACCCCGTTGAATAACATCAACAGGTAATTCCTTTAAATTTGTTTTGTCAGAATCTGATGAAGTCATGTCGGCTGGTTTTTGCGCAGTCGGCGTGTTCCCCAACAAAGCATCCAAACCACGACCTAATCCACGATGTTTTTTAACCATGTAAAACTAAATTCCTTGTTATGAATAAATTTGCTTAACTGATTTTTGTAGACTAAGTTTTGATCGTTAAACAACTTGGTATGTTGACATGTGATGGCAAGTCTCATGCCTGTTCAGATTCGGATTCTGTTTCCAGTTCGTTTTCCGCTTCGGCTCTTCTCAAAATTTCACCGGCTAAAGCAAGATAAGCCTGCGCGCCCTTTGAAGCACTGTCATAGTGTAAAACGGGTAGACCGTGACTAGGCGCTTCAGCCAGCCGTACATTTCTTGGAATTATTGTACGATAAACTTTATCGCCAAAATATTTACACAACTGTTCTGTGACCTGTTGAGACAATCGATTTCTCGGGTCATACATGGTACGAAGCAAGCCTTCTATCACCAAATTGGGATTCAAAGTTGCCCTAATTTTGTTAATGGTATCCATTAATGCAGATAATCCTTCTAATGCGTAATACTCACATTGCATAGGTATCATAACGGATTCTGCTGCAACCAACGCATTGATAGTTAACATATTTAACGAAGGAGGGCAGTCGATAAAAATAAAATCGTAGTCATCATCTACTTGCTTGAGCGCTTGTTTAAGCACCAGCTCCCGATTTTCCGATTCTAATAAATGTACTTCGGCGCCAGATAGATCAACATTACTTGCAATTAGGCTGTAGTCCAAACCTTCTGGGACGATCGCTGCTTCTTTGATGGACATTTCTTCCACCAAGACATCAAATATTGTTTGTTCAATTGCATTCTTATCCACGCCACTACCCATGCTGGCATTTCCTTGTGGATCTAAATCAATCAATAACACGCGCCTTTTTGTTGCGGACAAAGAAGCAGCAATGTTTACTGAAGTGGTTGTTTTACCTACTCCACCTTTTTGATTTGCAATTGCGATAACACGCGCCATCCGTTTCCCCTACTTGTTATGGCTAATGATAGCTAAGGTGCGAGGGGCATCTATCCCAGGCACATTCAGCGTTTTGATCTCTTTTTTGTATTTGTTACTGATCTCAGCTAATTCTTCATCTGCTGTGTTCGATTTCATGAACAAAATTCGAACAGACTCTGCAAACAAATGTTCCGTCATTTTTACAGTGCTCATTATCGTAGCAAACGCACGTGTTGTAATGCAGTCAAATTGCGTATTGGCTTGATAGTTTTCGATCCTATCATGAACAACGTCTACATTTGCGAGTTTTAATTCAATGATAGCCTGTTTAATAAAACGGGTTTTCTTTCCATTACCATCAAGTAATACAAAATTACGATCTGGACATACTATTGCCAATGGAATGCCAGGCAGGCCCGCGCCACTTCCAACATCTAATATTTTTTTCGCATCATTCAGAAACGGCAATATACTTAAGCTGTCAAAAATATGAAGTGGCAACATATCGCTCTTGTGGCGTATTGCGGTCAAATTGTATGCTTTGTTCCATTTGAATAATAAATCGACAAACTGTAACAGTTTACGCTGCTGCTCTTTACTTATTTGTAGATTTAATGAGGATAAGCCCGAAGTTAACTCATTTTCCATCTGATACGCTCATCCAACAAAGTTTAATGCTACGCACGTTTTTGGCCAACATTGAGTAATTTTTTCTTTTTTAAGTAGACCAACAACAAACTAATTGCCGCAGGTGTTACTCCGGGAATACGACTGGCCATGCCTATATTAGCCGGTTTACTTTGTTGTAGCTTTTGTACTACTTCATTTGATAAGCCAGATATCAACTCAAAATCAAAGTCTTCTGGGATCAATGTCTGTTCTTGTGTTTTGTTTTTTTCGATTTCTTCTTTTTGGCGATCAATGTATCCAGAATATTTCGCTTGAATTTCTACCTGCTCAGCTACCTTTGGTGAGATACCGTCAGGCTTGTTATGATCTAATGCCATTAATTTCTCATAGGTTACTTCGGGTCGTTTGAGCAAATCAATTAATTTCGCTTCTTTACTCAGCGCTTTGCCAAATACTTGCTTTGATTTTTCCGCATCAATTCTTGAAGGATGAAGCCAGGTGTCATTTAATCGAGCTTTCTCCCTTTCAATCGATTCTTGCTTTTCCGAAAACAAAGTCCACCGGTAGTCGTCCACTAAACCCAGTCTTCGTCCCATTTCTGTTAACCGAATGTCTGCATTGTCTTCTCTTAATAGTAAGCGATATTCTGCGCGGCTGGTAAACATTCTATAAGGCTCTAACGTCCCTCTTGTGATTAAGTCATCAACTAGCACGCCAATATAAGCCTCATCCCTTGCCGGCGACCAGCTCTCTTTTTCTTGTGCAAATAACGACGCGTTCAATCCACCTAAGAGCCCTTGTGCAGCTGCTTCTTCATATCCTGTTGTGCCATTGATTTGACCCGCAAAGAAGAGACCGTTTACATATTTCGTTTCTAATGAAGGTTTCAAATCACGGGGATCAAAAAAATCGTACTCGATTGCATAACCGGGTCGAATAATGTTGGCGTTTTCAAAACCCTTAATACTACGAATAAAATTAAATTGAACATCAAAGGGCAAACTTGTTGAAATACCATTTGGGTAAACTTCATGTGTGTTTAACCCTTCGGGTTCAACAAATATTTGATGTGATGACTTATCGGCAAATCGATTAATTTTATCTTCGATTGAAGGACAATATCTTGGACCTACACCTTCAATCAAACCAGTGTACATGGGTGAGCGACTTAGACCTTCCCGAATAATGTCGTGAGTTTTTTCATTGGTATCTGTTATATAACAAGATATCTGTTTAGGATGATCCTCAACCTTTCCTAGGTAAGAAAAAACTGGGAGCGGCATATCGCCTGGTTGTTCCAATAAAGCATCGTAGTTTATCGTTTTACCATCTATTCTTGGAGGTGTTCCCGTTTTTAATCGATCAACGTTAAACGGCAAATCACGTAATTTTTTCGCGAGTGCATTAGACGGTGGATCTCCCGCTCGACCACCTTTGTAGTTAGATAAACCAATGTGAATTTGGCCTCCGAGAAAAGTTCCTACTGTTAGGACAACGCTTTTGGTTTTAAACTTCAACCCCATTTCTGTCACTACACCAACAACGTTGTCGTTCTCTATGATCAGATCATCAACGGATTGTTGAAATAAGCTGAGATTATTTTGATTTTCGAGCTTTTCCCGCACGGCAGATTTATACAATACTCTATCGCATTGAGCTCGTGTCGCTCGAACAGCAGGACCTTTCCGAGAGTTAAGTGTACGAAATTGTATGCCCCCTAAATCTGCAGCTTGTGCCATGTAACCGCCAAGCGCATCTACTTCTTTAACTAAATGTCCTTTTCCTATTCCACCGATCGCTGGATTGCAACTCATCTGTCCTAAGGTTTCGATATTGTGGGTTAACAATAAAGTTTTCGAGCCAGAACGCGCCGCAGCCAAGGCGGCTTCTGTTCCTGCATGGCCCCCACCGATTACGATGACCTCAAATTCGTCTTGATAAAACATTACTTAACCCACTTTTTTTGTGAACAATTTCAGTTTAATGATCTTTATTTACCGATACAAAAGCTTGAGAAAATTTTACCTAAAAGGTCTTCGTTATCAAACTCACCGGTTATTTCGTTTAACGTTGTTTGCGCCAATCGCAAATCTTCCGCCAGCAATTCTCCTGCTGCATGACATTTAAAATTGTCATACGCGGACGTCACTAATTCGTTTGCTCTTTCCAGTGCATTAAGGTGACGGTGCCTGGCGATAAACAGTCCATCAGAATTTCCCTGGTATCCCATTGCACTTTTAAGATGTTCTTTAAGCAATTCTATGCCCAATTGATTTTTGGCCGACAGATATATCGATGGCTTGTTTTCAATAATATCTGTTTTAGGTTTTACCTGTCCCAAATCAATTTTGTTGTAAATAACCGTGACAGGAAGCGCGCTAGGCAATTGATCTA